>Ga0307507_10003236_pt1 | contig 32087 bp, 20 predicted proteins | sample 7_EM_MG_FD_207223 | JGI IMG/M metagenome (GOLD analysis project Ga0307507, IMG submission 207223) | Populus trichocarpa ectomycorrhiza microbial communities from riparian zone in the Pacific Northwest, United States - 7_EM | ecosystem: Host-associated > Plants > Roots > Unclassified | place... | reverse complement strand
CATATTCCAACATGACAGGTTGAGAAACGAAACAAGAGTTTTATAACGAAAGGAAAAAGGAGATGCAAACTACCTCTGTACGGCGGATAAGAACTAAGTCCAACAGTAACTACACTCACCTACTAACTGCCATTAGGAATCTCACAACTGCCCGCTACAGCACACTGATAATTCCCACCTACCACCTACATACATGTATTCCTCACTGTAGATAGCCGTAGTGGTCCCTACATGCAAAAAGGGGATCTACCTGCAGCTGCCACTCTGTCCTATAAATCGATGCCACCCCGCTGGCAAGTTATGTGCTAAAAACCTTAACTCCCCTTCCGTACACTATTATACTTGCCCACTTCCCTTCACCGCGGGTGTTACGATCCGTGACTAGGAGGGCCAATAGTGTTCTCCATTCTCTCCACTGGAGGTTTCCAGCGTATTTAGCATATGAAATTGAGGGTTCAATGTTCTCAAACCTCTAGCCCGTCCGTCTTTTGGTTAGGACGGGACGGGCGACGGGTTGTAGGACTCTGCCCGGGACGGATGGGAGGGGCCTATAAGTGTCACTATGAAATACTCGCGAGTGGAGGTTGCTGACGGGATGAACAGGGGTAAGAGTAGCGTGAGAGCAGATCTGTGTGCGAGACTGGAGGGAGGGAGGGAGGGAGGGAGGGAGGAACGTAGCTCTATGTCTGGACATTACTTGGATGTTTTCATTGTAAAGACTGTTAATGCATACAAACTTCAGTTGCTGTAAAGATGATAATGGTGTGAGGTTAAAATTTGGAGTATATAGGGGTTGTGACAAAAAGGTAACTAATGCATGAATATACCGAAGCTAGTTAGCCTCAAAATTGTGGATATTGGAGTATGATATGGTTATAGATTGGAAGTTGAGAAAAGATAGTAAAAGAAAGAAAGAAAGAAAGAAAGAAAGAGAGCTCCTTTCCGTGCTACAAGAGCATACCTTATAATCAGTTACTTGTTTGCTTGCTTGTTAAGTTCAAGCTACTCTTGAATCCTTAAGCTTTATTCCGTTACTTTAGTCAATATTGGTATATGGTCAGAATGTTACAAAACTTGAATAATTGGATAGTATGTTATGTAGTTCAAAATTCCCTTTCTTTGGAAATGGGGCAAAAAATACGGCAAAAATACAGTTTCTTTCCCTCTCCATCTGAGACAGAAAATTGTTTTCTTGCCTATGCTGAGAGGGGCAAGCCTAATCGCATAGCACAACATCCAATAATTCAAGTTCTTCCAGTATTAGAAGCAAGTACTAGTGAGGATGAAACTGAGATTAATTAAAACTATGTAGAGTATAAGTATTAATCACCCTTATAATCTTCTCAGATTTTGACTTTTTCCAAAACCAATTTCTAAATATTCCAGTTTATGATTTCCCTGCTGTGCTGAAAGGTGACCTCGGGGAAGAGATGGGGGGTGCATAGCCTCTTTTTGAAGTTCACCTTTCTATCTCAGGATGGCTTTCTTTGCCCGGGAATTCAGTCGTGTGTCGCTGCAGGGCTGGCGCAATGGTGGTCTTGTTTAAGGCTAGCAACTGGCTGCGAATCTGGAGTTTGAGAGGGATTTATATTCTACTATATGCGGACTGCTATGGAAATGAAATTGGGCATGGAGCGGTTTGGGAGGTTGTATGAAACCTTTAAAGTGCTGCTTTGCTATACAGGGGGATATTCAGATATACGGGGAGGCCGAGGAGAAGATGGAGAGCGGGAGGTATCCTACGTTCCCACGGAGGCGTTCGCCGAAGAGATAAAGAGCAGGTCTTGATTGAGAAGATAAGCTCTGGGCAGACTGATTGCTGAGATATCATACTACAGTAGTTGGAGCTCTGAGTGAGGTGTTGCAATTTGTGAGTGGTGACTGATGACTGGGGGGGGTAGGGACACAATTCCTAGTTGGACGTTGGGTCTGATAGCTAGGAATAGCTGCGTTTGGGATAAACTCCAGCAAGAAATTCTCTCTCGTCAGTTGAGTGTGATGAGGGGCCGGACTTTAGCTATGGGGTTCCTCAGATACACCCTCGAAGAATATGCTTTCCCAATATCCAGCTTCACCCTGAAGATCGGGAGACTAGAATACCCTCTCCCCGCCGGCCTAAGGTTCTACCCCTCTCTTCCCCCAAACCCCCGGGAGGCTTGCCAAAACACTTTCCTCCCAAGCAGTAAGAAAACAAGAGAACTCACTCTTAGGAGCTCACGCCGTACAATACAAGGCCTATGATTTGTTGGATAGTGGCCTATAGAGCATGGGGTTATGTAGGTTTGCGGATATGCAGAGTTGCGGCGGTTATGCACCTAGCAGAGGTTTTGTTGTTTTCACACCCTATGCCGGTAGGCGTAGGGTGTTGTTTCATGGTTTCTTTCACACCCTATGCCATTACGCATATGGGAGTTTGCGCATTGTTGAGGCTCAGGTTCTATGGATCCCGGAGGATCATGGGATGGTTCTAGATTGCTGGAGATTAGGTTTTATCAGGAGAATTGGTTTCCTTAGAGTTCGTTTAGTTTCGGGAGTGCTTGGTTGGTTTGACGGAGATATATATCTCCTAGCCTGTCCTTAGCTAATTTAGCGCACGAGAGTCGGAGAGAGTATCGATCCTTCATCTCCGCATTTTGCCCATTCAGTGCCTATCGTGATTGCACTTTTGTTCATTCTTTCTTTAGTGCTTTGGTTAGGCACAAACATGATTTATATAGGGGTAACGGATAGAGTTTTTAGTAGCAAGTTCTATCATCACTAAGATTGTGCGAAAATTTGACGTTTGGGGAATATCGACAAGAGCGAGGATGTTATGGTTAATATCAGCTTAACAGCAAATCCGGCGAAGGGGATTAAGGTTAGGTTCCTGAGGGGTATTGGTGGGCTGTTGGTTTAGATGGGGGAAAGTTGAGGGGTGATATTTGGTGATGCTCATGGGATATGCTGTAGATTCACTTATTCCCGACTCTTTGGAATTTGGTTCTTTTGTTTTTGTTGAAAAAGTTCTCTCTCTCCTTCTCTCCTTCCTTCCTTTCCCTACTGGATCGTGCTTTCGGTGGGGCCCCTTCTGTTTGTATTAATTTTTTTTTACCAATTCTCTAGATGTATAGAGCCCACTATTCTAGGTATCTAGGTCTACGGTTTTTTCCTACAGGAAGCCATATTTCTAGGTGGCCAAGGCACCATAGGTAGGCTCCTGAGGATTTCCTTCCTATACCGAGTTCTTGGTAAACACCTGGGTTACGATGTGAGCACCATCCCAACAGCGAGTATTAATTCATTCGCTTTATAAAGTGAAAAATTCTCGCTGCTCACTCGACCTGTAATACCTGCTAGAGGTCTATTTGTAACACTCTAGCTCGATCCTAATTACCAAAAGGCCGGAGTCAGAAAGGTGATCACTTCCCCTATGACACGTACCCTCTCCACTCACTAATCAATCAACACTCGACTTACAAATTCAAAGTCGGACCCCAACGCCATGGCAAGCAATATCCCTCAATCCCACCCATAGCATGGGGACAGGCGCAACCCACGGGAGGGACAAAAACCCCGACTCTGGGCTTCGATACGAGCGCTCCACCACCTGGCCTAACCAAGCACTCATTGCCTGAATCCCGAGAACTTTCCATACTTTCAACTCAATTTCACTCCTCCCCCGTCCTACACCCATTCCACCACAGCCCGCACGGAGCAAACCTCCCCCTTCCAACAAGCTTGGCGTGAGTTCAACTACGATAATAGTGCCAGGTGTGTGATATGATATGCCAACCGTTGTGTCGGTAGCGCAGGTAGCGCCTGCAAGTACTCGTACAGTGCCAACCTTAATTCTTAAGAGCACTGCCACCGCGCATCTCAACACAGGGAATGCCCATGCAAGTGAGAGATACGAGTACAGTACGTATAAGTTAGGGTACATTTCGGCTACTTAGTGTGCCGACCCGCCGTCCTGCAGCCCATGGGGGGGGTTTTGGCTTCCTCAGTCTGATTGTGATAGGATTTCTAATCCCGTATTCACTCACATTGGATATGTACAATACCCAACGATTAGTTATTCTATCTTACCCTCTGGGCTTTACCAAGGTCGATAAAGTTAAACACAGACAGAATTAATCGATACTGTAATCTCGGGACCTTATTTACTCCTAGTGCCGGCAGGCAAGCACTGTAATTTACCTGAAAGCAGGGATTGGCAAATATAGGGCAAAAAATCAAAAAAATCCTTGGGTATCTCGGCGCCCATACAGATTCGCCACCCTGATTGTGGGATGCTTTTTTTTGTAAAAGTTTTCTGCTTCAGCTTCTATTGACTACCGGCATCTAGGTTCATCAACCCATTCTTCGGTCCCATAGACTACCGTAAAAACTCGCTTTTAATGAACTGACCTGGGCTAGGATAGTTTATAATCGGCCCAGTTTCCGAAATTAATAATATGCCAAACATCTCATCTTTTCCAATATTCTCAAAGCTTAGTTTTCTTAGTACCGGAGATTTCGAAAAGCCCTAGCCAAGGCCAGTTTTATCAAAAGCGAGTTTTTACGGTACTCTGTCCTTCCCGCCTTTTCGGATACTTTCTTGCTTGGTACGAGTACCGTAATTCCTTCCTCTCCCCGACCATGGACAACTGTGCTATGGAAATTCCAATTAACCTACTGTGCCACTCCACAGCGTATGGTGGTACAGCTATCGCATTGTGTGAGTTTAACCTCACCTCTCGTTCTCGCTCGGGTTCCGGCACAAACAGACAGCCGACTGACTGCCACTTCCCTGCCTTCCACTCCACCATCACTCCACTTCAAACGTACTGTGCACCACAGTCCCTCGCACTGCCCAACCCCCATCGGAAGAATCCATAATCCATTTCCAAACTTAAATATCATAAACATACTGGTATAGTTTCTGCCACCCTCCCACAAATCTAGACTAGAAGGATGCAGAAAACCCAGACAGCCGACTTTCAGACCCACTGCCTGTACCGTACTTGACCATTCGACGCAACGCAACTCACCTCCCCCACGATCCGCCCCTACCCTATCCAATCCTGTCCCTCTCCATCCACCATCGAAAAAGAAAAAGAAAGAATAAATAAAAGTAAAACCTTATTACGCGTCTCGCGGTGCTTATCCGTAAATAGAAGAGGAAAGAGCTCGCTTGACGTGCTGAGAGAACAAGTACCGGTACTACGATACTGCGCTGTGGTGAGTCTCTCGATCGGTAAGGACAGCGGGACACTGTTAAGGTTATTCCCCCCCCCCCCACTATCCAGGGATTTAGGATGATGGTTAGGTGATGATGTTGCTTGATTACACTGGTTTCGGGGGGATTAGGGCCGACGGGGGTTGTAGCGGGGCTGTAAGGATCATGAGAGTGGCCGGGGAGCGCGGGGGGGGTTCCGGGGTCTTGGGTTTTGGTAGGAAGAGTAGATGGCTGTCGGGTGGTGTCATAGGTTAGAAACTGATCGCCGTACTTTACTTTGGGAGGGAGGGAGGGAGGGGTCTTGGGATCGGGTGTTTGAGCGGCTAAAGAGGAGTCGGGGGAACACCGGCGGTGAGATTTTGATGGTTCACGGGTGAGGTACCCACGTGGGGGCCAGGCGGGTTGCATAAACCACGGATTCAATTGCGCTTTCTGTGCTACTGGCTAAGGTCTTGTACGGCGTGCTTGGAGGTAGGACTCTGATGATGGTGTACTTGTGTATACATGTTGCGAGAGGGTTCTGATAACGCGGCTTCAGAATGGTCCCGGATGTCAATTATAGGCTCATCCGCCTGTAGTTCCTGTGAAGGAGGTTAACTTAAACAATGTTCAGCCCTGTCCAGATGTATTCCCCTGTAAGCTCACATGGGAGATAGCCAATCCTGGTAGTGTGTTGTATGTGCTTTGTCAGAGTATTTCCTGCCTGACAAATGGAAAGGAATCAAGCCTCGTTCCACTGACATACCCTTCTAGCTTAATCTTGCGCGTTTTGGCCTCCACTCCGGCTTCTTATATCTAGCCATTCCGTCTACTCTGGAACTGATAGGCAACCGAGTGATCATCCATGACACTGGGAAATAAAAGAAGAAGAAAAAAGCAATATACTATCATGTTTTACGCGGTAAGAACGGATGAGCCAGCGATCTGGGGAAACTGCGGCATGTGCTCTAGGGAAGAACTCCGTCTGATAGGGAGGGCTAGCAGGAAAATAAAGTTTCTGACATAAGTGCCTAGAGCGAGTCTTCTGCTATGCCTTGCTAGGGTCCTATGCTCAAAAGCGCAAAAGCCACCCCTTAAAGTAAGTTGGAAACTCTTAGTGTTTGAGAGAAAAAAAAGAGCGCAGGAAAGTGCAAAATGCCTTGATTAAGTACACATTTCAAGCCAACTTGGAACTTGCCACGTAGGCTAAACGCGAGCTGGAATGGGATCAGGCCGCTCGCGGGGGCAACACGCATAGAGACCGTTACTCAAAAACTCAAATGCAAGGCAAAACTCAGGTAGGGCGCTAGAGTTCTCGCACTCGGGTGCGGGAGGAAAACTACGGGGAGTTCTGCCCTCCGCTAAAGTAGAGTAAACCAAAAAGGAAGCTGCGCACCCTCTTACCAGGGGTCTGGGACAGGCAATTGCAACAGGAATTGCACCTTTCTCTTTTATCCGAACATTTGCAGTACTCGACGAGTTCTAGAAGGAACCCAGTCTGAGCATATAATGCTTACCTGTTTTCGGCATAGAGATTATGAAAGGACCTGTCTATCAACAATAGCATAGGGTGGAGCATTTGAGAACTACAATCCTTGGCACCTTTCGAACTCTCTTCCGGGAATAGATAGATAGACAGATAGGCACAAACCACGTTTTTTACGAATAGCATACCTCAAAGGGGTACTTCAAGCCCATATAGCAGATAGTATCAAAAGTCATGATCGGCTCTAGAAAATATAAGATATACCAGCCTCCCTACATAGACCCACTTCTTAATCCCGGAATGCCGTTCCCGGCAAGTGCACCCTCGGGTCTTCCTATAACTTCATAGACGAGCACAACGGACTTCTCTCCGGAAATGAGGAAGAAGTATTCACGTAAGGCACCAAACACACTACCAATATTAGACCGCAAGGCCCAGCAAGGATGGGGGAGGAGCGCTTCCCAGCGGGGTATCCCACCATTGCATCGAATGTTCTAATGTTCCGAGCCGGGGGGTTTTTGGGATTTTAAAAGTCACCTGACGATAGGCTTCCGCTAACAAATATCTTGATGGACTGACGCAGATCCATATAAGCTTCTTCGCGACATAATATTGTAATGGTTGAATGCATTGTACACATAAACCTACCCACCGTACGGCCCACGTCCCCCACTCAAAAATGCTCTAACCCCAGAGCATGTGGGAGAGGCAAACAACGAAAGATGGCTACCTCTGCACCACAATTTCTTCCAATCCACCATGCCTACGCTCCATGGTCATCCAGGCTCACATGGCCAGATATACAGACAACGAAATAGGATCGACTAAGGTGATCACCGCATATCCATCTACACCACATGGCGGGGGCAGGGGGTCTTGGTTGGATGATATATTATGATGACAGCGATCTTCCATATGCACTCAATCTGGGCATTTTTTTTTTTTGCTAAGAGGCTTGTGGAGCCAAGGCAAAGCTTTCCAAATACACTCAACGGATCATCTCCATGCAGCCCGAGTCATGCCCGAAGACCCGGCCTTCACGGGTTAGTCGATGGCTCAATCAATCAATCGTCAATTACTCGAGTACACCACTCGCTGGGTAGGAGAGCACATTCACGTGCTCTAGCACACCTGCGAATCTCTTAAAGCTTATTTCGGCATATAGGGAGAACACAGCCCTATTGGTGGAACTTCAACCCTTGGTGTTTATAATATCCACTTATTCACTCAGACATGTCGCAACACTACATCAGTGCCGGTAGTAACTGGAGGGGCGGAACCCGAGATAGAGAGAACGAAATACAAATCTCACCTGCACCTCCGACATATGATGGAATAGAAAGCCGGTGTGGTGCGTGGAGGTGAGAGGGGCGGGCTCGTCACCCATTCTCATATACCGGCAGTCGTTGAACTTCATCCTTACATGCCCGCCACAACTGAAATCTATAACCTCTTAAATCCCGTGGCTTCCATGACAAATAGTAGGTAGCGGTTGTGATATTTATGGTTGGAAAGTCGCTGGGGTAGAGGATTTCCCTTTCCATCTTGCGCCATAGAACACAGTAGCGCAACGCCACACGGGCGTCGTGAGAGACTGATAAAAAGGACTTGCCAGGTTAGGAGTTCTCGATATGCACTGTTTTCAGACATGGCTGGGAATTTCCTCGTTCAAGGCAAGGTAATATAGTAATACTGGTAATGTGTGGTACTTGTAATAGGTAAAGTGGGGCAGCAGGGGATTCGCACTACATCCCACATGATTTCCGGCTAGTACTGCATTTTGGGTACCGAGTTCATGCGCACTGCATTGCAGCACGTAAAAATAAAGGTGAAAATAATAATAATTTAAACGCCGCCTTTTTGCGGAAGAGGGGAGCTGAAACTGAAATAATTTAGAGTGAGCTACGCCAAGCCCCAGCTACGTCGCTGGCTTCAGCAATACAGCACAGCATAGCATGGTAGGAAGAGGAGTAAGCAGTGGAAATTCTAATCAGGGGAGGGCTTCCTGCTGAAATGAAGTTTGGACACAACACATCCGCACCGCAGCGTAGGAAACTTCTTTCATTATTGATACAATTACAACTTACTCGACCACCGTTGGACAAGGCCCGAGTACCGGTATGAGTTAGATTGCATACAACAGGAGAGGCAATGCAGCGTAGTCTTGGTGATAGTGGTAAGCGAACAACCATAACCCGACGACAACCGGCAACCCAAAAGTGCAAATAGATCGGGTCATCCTCTATGGGCTATGGCAAAATAGCAACAACCTATGACTTTCCGTTCCATTATCCCCACGGAATAATCACCTCTCCCTGCTGACTGATCTTCTCTGTGACTATAAGTAAGTCTTCCGAAAGGAGTAGTAAAAAAACCGGCTCGCCTCTAAATGGAGTACACACTCACACATATACACCTTGAAACACATATCTAAGCTTAACAATCCATGCAAAACCTTAACATAAGCTCCGCTGAAACTTCGGGAATGAAGATTACTACTTTACAGCCCCTCATTTTTGCATATTTATCCCCATTATCTAAACACCTTGGGGCCAACCCAGCGTGTGGAGGAAGGAATGAATGAATGAATGCAAGCAGCAGCACAATCAGCCTTACCATGGTTTCTTTTTCTTTGCTCAACCCCAAGCTACTACAGGAGGCCGCGGCGAAAGCCGGCAGGTGACGAACACGAACTGTCAGGCAAAAAGTGAATTGAAATAATCCCCTGGAGTATGCCCTGATTACCGATGTCTGGTAAAATTGAGTTACGCCTTGTCAAGGTTTGATCGCGCCAAACGAGCAACCAATTGCAGGTTAACAATAAAGAGCTGAGGGAGCGATGGTCTTCCTATTCCCATTTTTTGTCTTTGTCCTGTCTTGAAGCGGATATTGGAACCCAGCGATAGAGATGCTCAGTTTGGGGAGAGATTGCTTAAATTTGAAATGACCAAGAATGGCTTCTGTTGCTCACGAATCATCACTCAAGAAGGCTACATCCTCCGGACTCACCTCACTCACTGTGCCCCTCGTAAGGCTGTGCGGCTGAATTCCTGGGTGTGGGGTGTCTCAAAAAGCTTAGCAGCACCTATGATAGTTACTTTAGGCGAAGGGGATGCAATGCAGCGGGGTTTTCACACTTCACCCTCCAGTGCTCCATCTTAGGGAATCCAAGTGGTGCAAAAGGACATTATTTTTCCTTTTTTCTTCTTGGTAGTGGGGTTAGGGTGTTCTGGATTCTCTTGTCGCACTGTAAAAGGCAAGGATCAACCGATTTCAGGGATTAGTCAACATGTGGAGAAAGGTCCGTGCATATGGGGGGGGACATGCAAGTGATAGCACGTTATCGGGTACTCCTCCCAACGGCAAGGCAAGTGTACCAGCTTGACCGAAAGATTTTGGGAAAATCTTCAAGTGCCACCGAAAAAGTGAGTGTACGCGTGGGGTTTTACACCAAAAACAGCCAATTTCACCAAGTTATCCCACCACCAATATCTGGATTAAAAATAAGATAACTTCATAGTATGTTTGGAAAATATCTAGGCTACTCAACTTCTATTGAAATATGAAGTGAATTAAAATTTCCTGAGGAGTAGTACGGGAGAGAAAGAAGAATTTCCTGAAAATTGTGCCAAGACCACCATTTTTGGTGGGAAAATGGTGCCTTGGCAGAATTTGAAAGTTCAACTACGTACTCCTCCTCAGGAAATTTTAATTCAATTAAGGTTTCAAAAGAGGTTGAGTAGCCTTTAACTCTCTGAGTATTCTATGAAATTATCATATTTTTGATTCAGTTGTTGGTTGTTAGGCATGCTAAGGAATGCTAACCCATAAGGCTCACGCACAGACCCCTGCGTACCAATTAGTCAAAGTACAACTACAAAAGATACCTCTCGGTCTAGCTTAAGATGATAGTCACGTGCCTCCGACTATAAGGTCACGTGTTCGATTCACAGCCGCGTCATAGTTATTATTAGTGAAAATATAATTATGCGACAAGTTATAAATGAAAGTGATAATAGCGCAAAGACGTCTGAGAGATTTAAGTGTGCGTTCCTGTTTTAGGATACCCATACGGTAGGAACGAGAGTTCCCTAAGATGATGGACGGAATCAGAATAAACACTTAAGTAAAAATATTGTATGATACCAGAAGACACAGAGCGGAGACCTCCGGGCCCGCTCAGAACCAGTCAGTACAAACATAAGATAGTGAGCGCAAATTACTATTCGAGCGATTGCTGCCACAAGTCAGTTCGGAAACCTGATGCGTAGACAGAGACAGACTCTCACGCATTGAATTGTCTGACACCCTTGAAGTTGGCCACTTCATATACGGTTCGGTGAAGAGATATTATTACGTTGGCATTAGTCGGCTATGTGTACTCTAGACTGACCTATTATTCGGGGAAATGACACACCCTTACGATAATATGGTAGTCTACGTCTTCATAATGTGAGCATAGAGTCGAACAGTTGTCAGGGTCACGAGGTGTTCGCACTTACGAGTTTAGAGAACTTTGTTCGGTCGATACTTAGTTAGTATGGTTAGGACATGTAGCCCGCAAACACTCAGACACGGAATATAAATATAGAAGTGCCTCCCTCGCTTAAACAGAATCATCAAGCACCGGAGAAGAGATCTTACCAATATAAAAAGTTTTCACTCTAGAAAATTATCTTTACCTCTCTATTACTTTTTATCCGTCCTTATCCAGACAAACTAGATTCACTATACTACAAGCCTTCCTAGACAATAATCTCCATTTACGAATACATAAGGTCTAGCCTGGCTTTATAAGTTACCACGCCGGCTACCCCTAACATTCGTGGTGGAATATGTGGGTGAAATTGGCCGTTTTTGGTGTAAAATCCCATGTGTGCACTCACTTTTTTATTTTTTTTATTTTTTTTTATTTTTATCAAACTTTTTGTTTATTAACCTACTGCCTACTACATACAGCTAACTAATAAATCATTCTGGGCTTTCTGTAGCGTTTAGTCTGTCTGCCCTAACTATCCCGCCTATCCTGCTTCCAACCCATGCACTCTGACCCGCCTTTCTCTTTAGGGTACAAATCAACAAGATCCCCTCTTCTCCCGACCAATAGCCGGAACCTAGTCAGAACAAAAAAGAAATACCCATACCTAAGACCTGCGTGTACACTAGATATGTCACCCGGTCCTGGTCATGTAACCTTAAAGTTACTCGGGTAAAACCAAAACTAATAAAAACACCACCCTTTCGCCCCCCGAGGTACAAACGGAAATAACCCCTGGTAACTCCTTATTCTCCCCAGGATTCCTCCCTCTATGGTACTGATAAAATTGGCCGGTTTAACTAATCAGGTGTCTGTAATATCGGGCCGTGTGAGAACTTTCGTCAGTTTGTCTCGAGAACTAAAGAAACATGCATGTCGTCCGATGGGTCATTGGCTTCATCCCTCCTTCACCCAAAAAACTCTCCTCTCGCCCAATCTCATCCCAAATCTCTACCCCTCTTCCGGGTATGGGAAATCACAGCACACCATGTCTGAGTTAAGATCCCAACCCCGCAAGGCTTAAAGAATGTAATGGCACTTAATAGCGCCCGCCTCAAAACCTCCATCACTCCTACCTCTATTCTTTCCTCGCGATACAAGCTTCCTCCCTCTCCCATCAACATCAAAAACAAAAGAAATATTACCCCAGAGGGAATCCCTAAGGATACCACTACCGGTCCACTATCGGAATGCGACACTTGCAATGGGTGCCACCACCTCAAGTTTCACCAGCCACTCTGGGAGTCTGCCACCCTAAAAGGCAGCCTCCGAAAAACCGGAATTCGATTCCTCTGAACCCTAATCTCCCAGCCTAGCACTATTGACCCGCTAACTCCATGACCTCCAACACACCAGCTGCCTACCACACCAACCCTATCCCTCTTTCTTGGGGATCAAAACGATCCCCTCTCCCAAAACTCAAACCCAAAAAATAAGGAAAACGGTATTGTGGAGTCCTACCTCTCCTGCCTGCCCACCGCAGTAGAGCTAGCGAAAACCTGCCCTTCGAAGAAAAGTCAAAATATGGCGTGTCATAAAACTAATCGAAGAAGAACATGCCAATTAAATTGGAAAGATAATCCCTCGCGGGATAATTTCTAACCAAAAGAACAAAATCTCAGAAGCGGAATTGTTAAACTTGAAGCAATCGTGAGAAAGCAAACAAGGAACCTAACTGGTCCACGGTGCGAAAATGACTACTCACATGGAGTTGAAATTTCAATCGTTGTAGTTGTAGGGGTGACAGCAGTTGTGCACTCACTTTTTCGGTGGCACTTATACTATGAAATCTGAGTGAGACATGGTATAGTAGCATTCTAAATGTTCTGGCACCCAAGCTCTATCACTGTTACCACCTCTGGTTGAAATTATTACTTGTTACAATCTAGATTTTGGGTTTCACACTTTATATGATTAAATACTATGATTGTGGTTTAAGGCTAATATACAAATAGTCATGGTCTAACTCATCTCTCTCATTTACTTGGGCAGACCCCTTAGCTATCAAAACACCACTCTTAGAATTCACTGTATTTCCTATATTTAAAGAGAGTCTTCTGACTAGTAGGAAATGGACTTCAATAGAGATCAACTTTAAGAATATACTTGATTGAAAATTGATCCTTGGCTTCCACTTGCTCTTAAACTATGATTTTGTTATTGTTATATATCTTGAAGTCTCCCTTAGAGCTCTCCTTAGCAGGCCTCATACTGATCTCTATTCATTATTGAAATTTGAGTAAACCTGTTACATGTAGGAATCTGACTTTAAAGTTAGCACTTGTCTGACAACTGAAAACAATTTAGCATAAAGAATGTCCTTCAGAAGACCCTTTTGCACTATAGGATATCATTATAATTATATCTTCTTTCAAGTGTGAGACAGCTGGAAAAAAACTTAGAATAATGCTTGCTGTGGGATTCATAATTGAAAGTAGAATGGTGCTCGAATTCCGCCTTAAGCTTAGTACTTATCAGAGACCATAAAAATTCCTGAAAAATGACTTTTCATTCCAAAGACCCGATCAAGCTATTGTGAATTACCGTATTAGGACATTCTTTAAACCACTAGATAGCTGAAAAGGGTTTAGATGACCTCTGAGACCTCTATGATTAAAGACCTTTTAGCTATTATAATTTAATTCAAACTACTAGTACAAGTAATAACCTTGATTGGTTTACCTGTTACAAAAACTACTCTTATATAGCAATTCTAAACCTACCCCTACTCTATGTATATAGAATGAAAATTTATAAACACAAAACAAATATCAGTTTGATACTTAGTGCCAAACACACCCTTATATAAAACTTGAATGTGACAAAATTTATACTATAAAAGTCACTTTTATGCCATACCGAACGGAGCTTTAAACAGATCTCTTGAAACCATATCTGATGTATCTGTGGGCCTCCAATTTAGCAAATGCTCTCCCCCCACCCCCCACAAAATCGAACCCCACGCTAGATTAAAATACACAAAACAAAATCCAGTGGGATCGTAAAGATGGCCGCTCCACTTAATGCGATTTACACAGGGGACAAAGGGTCTCCCATAATACCGGAAGCCCGTAGTCCCCGGCCGAGAAAAGTGGCAGGTAGGGAGGCATGGGATGGGTTCGGCAGGATGGGGATCCCTGGAGGAGGAGGAGGAAACTTTGCCATAAGCGAGGTTCTGCTCGACTACCCGTACTCGGAGAGACTTTTTGCCCCAGCCACTCCGCGAGGAGTCCTTAAGACATTTCTTTCCTTAACTAAAAATTAGCGTATCGAGCATGCCGGTACAGTATTCAGTTGCAGAATTCGCGTTACACACACATGCCGTAATATCGACTGCCCACACCGCAGGTCGATCGCCTCTTGGGCAAGCCCTAAAACATAGGACTTGTGCCAAGCAGAGAGAGGGATCAGGGGGAAGCCACAATAACCAGGCGAGATAAGAACCGGGGATAACCCACCAAACCTACATCTTGGCCTTGCATGAGGGCGGTTGGTTCGTCGTCAAAAGAGTCAAGATAGGGCAATCGCTAACGACCTCAGGCAACACAAGGCTTCAACCAATGTCTCAACCTTCTCTTGACGCCCGAGGACACTTCACCTGCAATAACAACCCTACCTCAATTGTCGTGCGAAACGAAACTACCAATCCTTGGGTTGGCTTGGCCCAGACGACTACGCTACTCGCCGACGGGCGATATTTCAGCATCGTATCCCCTGGCTAGAGCCGACAGCAGAAACTTTCACGTTCGGATAAGGAGCGGCTGAGGTGAAACTTACAATTGCGTCAATATCGGAGCCCCTGAAAGGCTTAGTCCTAGCTATGCACAGTTAGGATATGCGCTTTTATTGCCACTTCGTGACAGAGCTTGGGTAAAACTCTTATTTAAACGTACTAGCACCTGAAGGATTCGCACCAGTGATACAATAGATCGGGCACATGAGCAACAAAGAGCACCGGGAGCGAATGAGGGAGTAAGCTTGATGAAGAAACGAATTTCCTATCATCAGGACAATTGCGATTCGGACATGATCCCCGCCGAAACAGAGCGGGGCTCCCTACACAAACATACCGTACGAGATATCTATGAGCATGGAGAGCAATAATCATCCCCCCCGTTGCAATTCCGTTATTCATACTCTATTCCGCCGGCCCTATCGTGAGGGACATCTGTTTCCGGAGCTGGAGGGTATTCATTCTGACTTAATAATAATATGATAATTTGCCAGTATGGCATCTTCGCAGATTAACCCTTGGTAATTATCAACACTTTTTTTGCCAGGGAGTCAGCAATAATTTACATGCCCTGTGCATCCCCTTGCTCTTACTAGAAATTCTAACCCACTTTTAAACTCAAGTATCTCTATAAAAACTTGAGATACCCCTCTTTTCTTTCTATTACCGGTATGTGTACAGTAGAATTAGGCCCTCTGTGATCTGGTGGGATAATAATTCTGGAGTTTGAAAATCTTCTGGGGGTAGAGTGGCGTAATATTTCCCTGGCAAAGTCCAAATCCAAGAACTGGTTAAATCAACCATCTGATTGCGTGGAGGAAATCGCGGCACTAAACAGCAATAAGCTTACCAAAGTAGGATAACAAAATTACGAATGAGATCCGGCAGGCTGAGCTTGTCCAACCTGTGCCTCCTCCCGCTGGAAAACACAATTCCTTCTTGGTAGCCTATTCGTTCTGATTGTGGAGATATAAGGCCCCCCAAGAGACGGTGGGTCCATGTATTTATGACACTCTAGCTACGGCTATCTCCCGCCAGACAGTACCTTTCGAATCCTATTTTTTTACTTTATTATTTATTTTCCCGCTCCGATCTAAACGTAAAGCACAAGAGCGAGCTACGCGGAAGATCTACAGCCGCAGGTAGGAAATGTCTACAATATTCCAAATACTACTGTTAACGGGTAAAAGGGATGGTTAGAAAGTGAGAGAGGGCAACACACACTGCATATTGAGTTGGGTGAAGGAATCAAAGGGTAATAATTTCTAACTCTACCAGTGGGTATGTGCGCATCGTACGTAAATAGGTAGGTCCAGTATCATGATACATTTTAAAGTTGGTATTACAAGTATCATACCCACATCATCATCATGCCAGATATCCGGTACAAATCCCTAACTCCAACATCTAGGGCTACTGTGCTTGTACGAGTACCGGTACTATTGTATTCGGACACAGCACTGCACAACCAAATATAGCTATCATATATCCCGGAACCCGGAATCACTGCAGGACCGCTCACTCACTCATTCGTACTTGTACCCGTCCTTCAATACCTCGAAAGAAGCAAACAAAGATACAAACCAAGCTTTTTTCATTATGTGATACAAGCAAAATTTCGGCCTACAAATTTCAAGGTTTCCTGCCCAGATGGCTACCAATCAGGTAATACCCTCATCGCCAATGCAAGAGGGGGGAGAAAACCGTGGGGTTGAGTTGAAGAGGTGGTGAGGTTGTCGAAACAAGCGCTGGGCGCGACAGAAGGCGCAAAAGCTTGGCGAGCCTTAAATTTTCCTTTTACCCCCTCCTTGTTTTTTTTAAATTACTTTTTACCCTTGGAGATGGTGTGGAAAAGCCTAAACCTGCCAACGCACCTTAATCCTAGTTTTCTTTGCTTCCTTCCTTTAATTCTTCCTTGCTTTTAGCGCAGTTACGAGGGAGAGGCTATTCCATTCGTGCACCGGCCGAGGGAAATAAAAAAAACGTGGGCGGTAAACTCCGGCGGGGGGAATCTCGGGGGCAAAGGATAGAAGTTTGGGTATCACAAGTGAAAATAGAAAAAGAAAATAAAGAGAAAAAGCAAAGAAAAGGATAGATGGGGTTTAAACTACCTCATGGTAAAGGTGGCGTTTTGTCTGAGCTAAATGTAACATCGCTTCATGATATGAATCACTCGGTGTTGTGGTCATTGGTGGTTCTTTTGGATGGGGGGATTTTCTGGAATAATGTCGCCATGTTGCTTAATTTTTGAGAAAGGGAGAATGGCATTTTGCTTTTGAGGGATATCGATCGCATGGCTCTCATCCAGGTTATCTCTCTTTCTCTCTTCCTCCCCCCTCTCCTTCACGTTACAAATTCTCAAACTATTATGGAGCTCTCTCCAGGCTCAAGAGGAAGATGCCTTGCGGTGGTATTGAGAGCAGATGATAGGACCGAAGTTTTATCTGGCCTTTCAAAAAGGCCCCTCATGTTCATGTTCGGTCTTGGCCATGTCTCACCCATGACCCACATTAACCCGCCCCACTCCACTCATTCACCCGCACTCACTCATCCACTGGTGAGGAACATCCCATAAGTAAGTCTTCCCACATCCATGCCGAACCCTACATCTTTCACGGGTTGAAGGAAAGAAAGGGAAGGTCAAGCTAAGACGAGCCTGCGTGGTCACACATGTATCGGCTTCATTATTTTTAAGTTGCTTGCTTTTTGCTTTGCTCCGGTTTCACTTTCATTTTTGCCTCCCATCAATTCAGCCTCCGTGGACATCCACCCCCTATCAGGTATCACTCATTCTTATTGGATGGCGTTTCATAATATATGGAAATTCTACCTTGTACTGGAGTACTGTATTAACTCGCATAAGAGAGCGGTGTGCTATGGAGTCTAAAATTTCCTCCTCTGGAAAAGGGGCGAAAAACACACCAAAAAACCTTCTTTCCAAGACAAATAAAAAAGAAAAACACCCCCGACCTAACTAGGAGAGGCAACTCAGACGTCCTAGCACACCGCTCTCTTATACGAGTTAATACGGTATATCATCACCGCCCTCACCCGAATACAATTGAATACCGTGACAGAGAGTTCTAATCGTGAAGCCTATGTGCTTGCGCCTCCTACTCAAGTCGCTAGATTGGAGTTGTGCTTTTCTTGGTGCGTCACGCCCAAAGGGAACGCAGATTCAATCTAGTAGCTTGACCACAATACTGGTATTATGTGTTCTTAGATTTTTGGGAGCTTAGTACGAGTGGAAATCAAAGAAGGCTGGCCGTTTGTTTGCCCTTAGCGCTTTCTTGGCTTGACCTGACCTAGCATAAGCACAAGCTTTCTCCGTCACGCCCCCCTCTATATGCTCTCAACTATAACCTTGCCCTTGGTGACTATGTTATGCTATTGCGGCTGCCATTGGGAATAGAGTACCTTATTGTATATTGCAAATACCAGTCGAGTACTGGCAGTTTACAGCAATTGTTGCATGTGCGAGTACAATTACGGATATCCCGGAGGAGCGGTTATCCGAAAGGATGGAGAAGATAGATAGCTTCACCGAGACCCAAGAAAATGTTTGAGAGTAATCTATGTCCTCAGCTGGTTTAGTTTTGTCTGGCTATTCGCTCACCGAGCCGTGCCACCGCGGTCAATTCAGGCCGCCCAGTCATCTGAGGGGGTTGACCCATGATAATGTTTGTGAAAAATTTGTATGCGTGGGAGCCAGGTTTTACTTATCAGTATCGTACCGCTGTCTAGTACGTATTGTACGGTACTCTCACTCGCCCGCTGGATGGATAGATTCTCCCTCTTTGTTCTTGCCAAGGCGGTGGCGATTTTTGATTAAAATCAAAGACATGGGCTATTCGCAACTGCCTGGAGTGCCGTCACACCAACCGTACTCGAGTATTATCATAGGTAGACCACGGAGCTCGGAGAAGATAGGTAGATGACGGGGCTTGGAGAAGGAAGGAGATAATAAGTGGGGTAGCTTATTCTGCCAAGCCTAGTGTCTCTGCGCACCAACATAATATCAAATGTTCCTATGGAGCAAGAAGAAGCCTCCATCCCGGCACTGCACTCACCTAAATTGCGATAGTTTCTGCGGAATCTGGCGTAGCTAGGCTATCGATTATATCAAGCTATTCGCTTACCCTTGTTCCTATTCTGAAGACTTTAGAAGAGAACGTCGAGTGGGTACACACCTGTATCAGTACTCGAGCACAAGCGTGCATCTCACGCTGCTGCCCCGGATGCCCCGGATCCGATCTCGAGCTCTCACTCTATTCCCACGTTGGCGCCTCCAATATCATGCCATGCCATGCTCTCGAGGTCTCTTAAGATCTACTATCTTAGCTACCCGCAAGAACTCGTGAAAGTCGGTATGCAAGACAAGTGTTTGTCGCCCTCTAATTAGCTAGCATACTGGACCATAGCCCAATTTTACCCTCTGATTAACCACAGTCGTTGTACAATGGACTTGGCCGTATGCCCGACTTTCGCGAGTTTTTGCGGTAGTCCTATAATCTCCAGATTCAGAACCCAGAATTCCTGAGAAGGATTACCCATTCCGGACACGGTACAAGGTCCGGCAAGAAGTTATCAAAGGTTTGTTTATGCTTAGCTAGCTAAATATTTCCCTTTCTGTTCTTTGTGAATAGCTTGTATCCCTTAAGCTGTTGAGACATTTAGTCTAGATTGAAATGTGTAGCACTAACTTATTTGAGCAATCGTGAAAGGAAAAAGCTTGGTGCCTTAGAAGTGGTGTAGTGCTCAGAATGCCGCAAAGGCTGTACTGTTCAGTATGGCCATGATAGAAACGAGCAATAGACAGTTTGCGCAAGGAGACCTAGGTGGCAGGAAAACAGATTATTTTCTGTTAACCTAAAGGTCTTGGACACCTAGGTGGATGGCGAGACCTGGGAGATGTGTATAATAGGGCTTTTCAGACCTGAAGAAATTCAATTGCCGCAGAACAATGAATCAGCAGTGACACAATACACTTCGACCATTTAAATATCTTCTAATATTGTTACAGAACTGAGAGAGATATTTACTTCATCAGTGGGGTACTATCATGACATGGCCCAAGATCCGGGTTTGGGCAGGGAAGAAAAATTTGAGGGCGATGTGATATTAGTCTACTCATTCTACTGTCACCTGGCCTCTAAACTACGTACACCTGTTGCGCAAACTCATTCATGGGCCTAGGGCTTTCTCTGCACCAAGAGTGACCCGGAGAGGGAAGGGAGAGCTAGGGGAAAATAGGAACAAATTACTCTGGATTGGGATAGAATGCGGAGCGCGCTCCCTCGTCTTTTATAACCCTTTCCTTGAGCCTTTTTCACTTTCCAAGACCCCCATCTCCGCTCCACAGAGGTTTTCATTACATCACAAGCATCATGGTGGTCGATGTGCGTAGGACGGAGGAAGCAGCTGGTTATAGATGGAGTTGATACAATGGAGACCAAGATCCTCCTTGCCCGAGGGACAATTGATGATGACATCTGTTAATGGGATTATGTGAGCAGTTGAAAATTGTTGTCTTGTGGTCTGGCTAGATGGCGAACCCTTCTCATTTCTATTTTGTACTAGCCGTTTCCTAGCCCTATACTATTGAGACCATACACTTGTGACTGTCCAACTGCTGTTGCTCTCTTGGTACCCTTCTTCCCCAACAGAGGTAGCCTTCATTCCCCCCTCCTTCCTCTATCATCTTTCCACCTTTTCTATCCATCCTTCATTGAAACAGCTATTAGGTAATATCCTCATCAGCAAAATCTAAAAACTGGACTTCAACCCTCCTGGGCTACTGCTTTGGTAAATGTAGAAAAAGTGTGGATCAGAGTGGATCAGGGTAGACTATATGGACCACAAGACCACAACCCCCTTGGTGGAACTAGTAGCATTCAGGACCACTGTAGACCATGCTTGGATATTTTCCTTATTTTGTATTTTCCTTCCTCTTCTTCATCTTTCTTTCAATTTTGTCAAGGGCTAATCTGTATTATACTACCTAAATTAGAACACTATAAGGCCTACTTGTCTAGGTGTTGGAGTTTGCCAATTGTCAATGGAGAAGTCCTAGTTACGGATAGACTTCTCTGAATTCACATTGGGCCCATTAGGCTACAGCTTATAACTACTAATGAAGAAGCTATTGTAAATGAACTTGAACAGGAGATTGACATGCAACTCAGGTTATTGTTCCTGAAGATTTGAACTTCTTACGTCCTTCTTCTGTTATGTTGCTAATTTGTAAAATACATGGTGGGGGTTTTATAGTAATGTTGCCTTTCAAGATATTTCATATAATAATATTACTAGTCAGAATAGGCTGGCTGGCTACAAGTCTCAGTATTTGCAAAAATCTGGAATACAGAAAGTACAGTTTAGGAACAACACTAGAGGTGAGTCTTAACTGTTAGTTCCTTATTGTCAATTTTAAGTTGAGAAACCACTTGGCTGGATATGAGCAATGCTTTTCCAGCTCCTTTGCCAGCTAGACTACTGGAGAGTGGTTTTGAACTCTTATAGTGCTCATATTGCACCTGTTGGTGATGAAAACTATTTCAGCCAAGTGGAGGAACAACTTTGTCATAGTATGACCCTCCTTGTTCTATCACTCTGGTACAAAACTAACTATTACAAAGATGCTGCCAATATATATCAAAGGATAATCTATGTAAGTGTATCCAGTTACAGGCTTAAATTATATTAATAGAAAATTTATACTAGTAGTATCAGAGCTAGTGTGTGTTTTAAAGATTGGTCTAAGGGGCAGGTTGTGTAAAAAGTGTTCAAAGAGAGGCCAAAAGATCGGCTGGTCAGGAAATAACAGTCAATTTACCACATGGCATTGGCCTTACTTGCTGAAAGACATTGGCCAAATATGTAGAGAATAGGATTCCTAAAATAAATACTTTGGAAGAGATTGTTGGAATGTTTATATTAACTGAGAATGATTCTGATCTTGATCCATATAACCTGCTCCCGAGTATCGCGAGATTCCCGGAGGGAGATCCGGTGATACTGTAAGAAGAGGGAGGAGAAGCGTCGATGGAAATCTTTACAAGAGATATAACAAATGTTAGGAACTAGTCGAGTGATCATTCAACTTTGTATATTAAGGTGAGGGTTCCTGTGAGACTTGAGAGCTTCGAATCCTTAAGGGATCTCAAGCTCTTTAAATACAAATAAATCATAACCGATATCCTGTCTCAACAAGAATGCTAAGCTACGCTAAGGTAGAAGCGAAAACAACTAAGTCCTAAAACAAAGGTGTAGATGCGACAGGATATAACTAACAAAACAAGTAATGAAATCAAACAAAATAAGAGATTGCTACTAATGTACTAAACCAGTAATACATAGTAGGAAGCATAGGGTTTCCCAATTGGGTACAAGGAATGAAAGGTAGTAATAAGTGAACTAATGAAAGTACTACCTAATAGGAAACTATAGTAATAGGGAAGGTACAAGGTAAGGAATTATTCGTTACTGGGAAATCCCAATAGGCAATATCCAACGTCATATTTAAGGAATAATAGCAATAATAGTAGATTCCGTTACAATCTAGGTAATTAGCAGTGGACTCACAACTCATTTGGGTTTCATATCACTCTTGGGGTTTGGAGTTCAGTGTTTTCATTTAGGGAAAGAATCAGAGCCAAAGCTGATATAAACAGCAAGCAACTGACGAGTAGTCACATTACATGTGAGAAATCAACCCTATACAAGTATGACAAGTGGGATGAAAGTAGCAAACCTGAACTACAAGTGAATTAGTATAAAGTCCTTCTCAGATATGCAGATGAGTACTAGTATTTCAGTGTTAGTACTCATATTATAATACAAGTGGAGTCAGGAGAACTGACTACTGCTGGAAAATACCACAAGACAAATACATATGAACAACTTTGAGAGATACAAGATCAGTGGTATGAGGCCCTACACTGATTGTCGATCAATAGGAAAGAATAGTAATAATATCTTAGATGATGCTGACCACAATGCAATGGCAGCTACTGCTACAGACCCCACTACCACTAGCGATAGAGCTCTTCTGAGAATCTACTGTGACTATATCAACAATGAAGCTGAGCACTAATACTTCTAAGATGTAGTGTAACGGGAGGGAGTAGAACTACGAGTGCTCACACCTGTTGAAGGTTATATTGAGTCCTAAAATGTCAGAATCCCAGGAATCCCCGATAGTGGGTTCCTTCCCCATTAGGTTTGGGGTGTTTGGTGTATTGTGAAGATTATTCTTGTGACCATTCCCTTCTGGCCCTGCCGTAAAATCTTAGTAAATCCACCATGGGTGCTCAGGCCCCTAGCCCAACGGGATCTGAGCTGAAACACCCTGAGAGGGAATAGCAGTTTCCAGACGGGCATAGCTTATTTAAGTTGAGCCCGCTGGATCTCATTAACTGGTATTCACAATTTCGTTTACCTGCTTTGTTAGGCTGATCCTGGTTTAGTACTCAGATTGCCGGTGGTGGATTTACGGAGATTTTCCATTAATCACAGATAAGATGAGATTTGGGAAGACTCAATGTACACTTGTCACTCTACTCTATTTCAAGTATATCATTAATCAGGCTGTAGTGGGCAGCCCTTTTGCATACTTTTATGGGATATTAGTGGCGCAATTAGAACAAGTTTTGCCGATCTTTGACCCTAATACTCAGATATAAAGATAACCCACAATCATCATAGTCTCTGCCAATCTTGTCCTTGTCTAGAATAAGGCAGTTGAGAGTTTGATTTAAGGAACTGGAATTGCCATAATCAACTTCTATTAGAGAGGACAGGTTACTCACAATGGACTTGACTACAGTTCTGACCACCCTAAGCAGGGCAGAGCCATCGATCTAATACTGTATAGTATCTACTGAGCCCGCTATAGCAATCCTGAGTCCTTGGAGGGCTGCTCTTTCGGGGTTGAGATTTTCAATGAATCTCATATAGTGAAATCCTGAGCTATATAAACCTAGGACTTCCTAATGAAAATTGATGTACCCTGTCGAATTTATCTCATAGGAATACCATAGTCCACTCTCCACTTAACGACAGTCTCTCAGCAGGAGTATTCATGAAACATGTCTCATATTACTCAGTACCTTGCAAAATGCTAGTCTAATATGAAAGTGAATGTTACACTATTCGTCTATCTATCCACCAAAGTCACTAGCACATAAGTAATTTAATGGTTAAGTTCTCCTGCATCAGCAAAATGTACAAACCACTCCTGGTCCACCAAGGGGGGTTATGGTCACCCTGGTCCTCCTGATCCACCCTGATCCACCCTGGTCCACATTTTCGGTAAAATTTGAAAAAGTGTGAATCAGAGCGGATCAGAGTGGACCACAACCCCCCTTGGTGGACCAGGAGCGTTCAGGACCACCTTGGACCACAACCCCCCTTGGTGGACCAGGAGCGTTCAGGACCACCTTGGACCACGCTCTGACATTTTCCTGATGTGTGTCATGGCTTCTTTTTATTATATTTTATTCCTGTAATACCACAGCGTTCCTCCAAGGCCCCCCATCTTATATGATTGAATCAGGTTCTACTAATTAAATGAAAAGTCTTTTTTTTTCTTGTTTTATTCCATAGGAGTAAATAATGGGCATAGGAGAAAGAAACTTTGCCACTAGGGGTCAGGTTAACGGAATATGCTGTACCTTTCTGCTTATGACATAATTCAAATTACAAAGGTAATCATGTAGAAACTTTACTTGCACATCTACCACACAGATGCCTGCACATAGAATCAGAGTAGGTCAGGTATTGCAAACTGAGTTGATCCTCATCCAATTATCTAGCTTGTTTCCAGCCACACTGTGCTAAATTATATGCTGGGGAAAGGCTGCAACTTCACTGCTGGCTATTAACCCCACTCCTGGAAGCAAAGTTTCTTTCTTTCATAATTACTTCCCTGTGGAATAAATTTAGAATTAGAAAAGAAAAATATCCCTTTCCCTATTAGATTACTGTTCAACCCCATATGATGCTGTGGCATTAGAGGAATAATACATAATGAGCCGTGACATTGAAGACATTAACTTGGGCTTTAATTTAATTAATCTTTTCCCTTACTTTTAGTACTCATAATAGTTTCAATTACTCAAAAAACTATTAGAACAGAGATACCCGACCCTTAAGAAGATGTCCTTTTCCTGGAAATCATTAAATAATTTCTTTATTGTCATGGTTGATAGTTGGCAATTGATCATTCGTGCCAGTTCATTGTAGCTAGCCAAACGGTTGCCTCAGATGAACTATGGTGTAACTGTAATGAACTTTTGTCTCAGATGACGAATACTTCTGCTGAGTGACCGTAGGTCAAAGTGAAGGTGAACTGCCAAGATAGAATGTTGAAGAAGGCATATAAGTAGCAGATCAATTTGAAGAGTATTGCTTGACTATGGACTATTCAGCACTTGGAGGAGACTAAAGACTTAAACAGAACATCAGCAAAATGTAAAAACCACTCCTGGTCCACTAAGGCGGGTTATAGTTTTCCTGGTCCTCCTGGTCCACCCTGATCCACCCTGATCCACATTTTCGGTAAAATTTCCAAAAGTGTGGATCAGAGCGGATCAGAGTGGACCAGGTGGACCACGGGGACCACGACCCCCCTTGGTGGACCAGGAGCGTTCAGGACCACCTTGGACCACGCTCTGCCATTTCCCTGATGAAAGCCTCCGGGGCACATTTCTGAATTGATTAACTTAGATGTAGTTCAAAAAGGACTGATTAGAATTGCACAGAAGAGAGAAAACGAATGACATATGGCTCAAAGCAAGGGCATGACTGTAGTGATCAGCCTGTGAAACAGAGTATTAGTATCAGTAAAAGTATGGATTAGACCCCTATGTCTCATGGAGTACTAGAGGTATGCGGGGCCAAATTATAAAACACGACTTGCTGTAGGTAACTACAAGATGAGGCGAGATCCTGGATGGCATATGAGTATCAGGTAGGACTTGGTAAGTTGCAAGTTTGTAGTAGTACAGATTAAGCGAGCGGCTCAGCGTCTGATTAGGGAGGCCAGGAGGCCTTCCGGGAGTGCTCAAGCCATGTTACCCAGCTCAGGGGGATTGAATCAATAATGAAAAAATACAGGAATACTGGAAAAGGTTCAGGAGAAATACTGGAGAAATACAAAAAGGCCTCTCAGAGTCTTAATTAACTTTTAGCTCACTAGGTTTAACTTATGAAAAATCAGAGAGAGACATGATTCAGGTCACAATTCTGAGTCAAAACTACCTATTCAGGCTAGTATAATATCATAATCATAGGCTTGTAGATTAAATATGAATGTATTAATTTATGAAACTAAGAGTAAATTACTAGTAGGCTATTATACAATATGGAAGATAGAGGCAAGTAAGCTTAAAAACGTCCCCAATTGGATGTTCCGTTGCTGTGAAGAATGCTCTTGATGAGGGGAATCTAACGCAGGTATCCGCTTGTTAATAGCATGCTTGTAGCTTAAGTAATCATATTAGATGGTCACAGGTTCAAAATTTTACTCAAGGGGAAAAGTGTGAATAAGGGGCCTTGAAAATGGTGCCAATTGGACGTTTAAAGACTCTAGAGGATGCTCTGGATGAGGGGAAACTAAGGCAGATATCTGCTTGACGATTGCATGCCGGTAGCCTAAGTAATAATATAGGCTGGTCAGAGGTTCAAAATTCTGCCCAAGCGTAAAAGTGTGAATAGGGGAGGGGGCCTTGAAAATGGTGCAAATAGAGCGTTTAAAGACTCTATGGAATACTCTGAGGGGAATGGAACCCAGGTATTCGCTTGATGATCACATGCCTGTAGCTAATGATCTGTTGTGAAATAGTGAGTAGACTTCAAAATTGTGTCAAGGTCTAAAGATGTAGAGAAGAGATCTTGAAAATAGTGCACATTGGATGTTTGGTGGCTCAAATGAATGCTCTTGCCGTGGGCATTCAAATGGTGGTATTCCCGTCCTGATGAGAGGTCTGTAGCTTGAGATATCATGTATAATGCTAGTATCTCCAGTTAATATCAGCTTTAGAGAGAGAACAGATACCTGAATGCCTCCTGTTGTTACAATCCTCCTTTCTCTGAGTGATACTTGCAGCAGATAACTGATAGCTCGCTAATAATCGCTTCTTCCTCTTTAACTTCTACTGCGATAGCAAAGTCCTCTGACTCCTATCAAGCAGTATTGATTGTTTGGCTTGAGAAAGACATTCTGGTCTTTATTCTTGAAAGTGTGATAGATAAAAGATCTTGTATTGAAAAGTATAGTGTAAGACAGAACTTAGATAGTTGTGAGAATAATCTCAATCCAAAGCCCTTTTTGTTTATTATTTTGTCATTTTTTTTTTAGTTATATTTTATATTTTCGTTTATGTCACAAATGGTGACTAAGCAAGGCAGACTTTCACATGACTAATAGTTAGTAGTCATCAGTTTGTTATCTTTCACGCTATGAGATCAGTTGACTCATAGGTTTTCACATGACGACGCAATAGTGTGTCATTGGTTTATTGTTATTGGTTGATATTTGACATGACTCACATTTGTGGTCATGTGGTTTATGTATTTCGCACATGACTCATAGTTATGAGTCATGGGTTTCAGGCATGTGACTCCGTTAGGGCACATGACCTGTTTTATGAGTTTTGATTGGTTGGGAGATATGGCGCAGATGACTCGGAAGAGTCAGCTGATGCATTTCACACTATGACTCACTATGAGTCATGAGGAGCGGGACGCGAGCGTATGCGTCATGCAGGGTTAGGGTTGAGGGAAGAACCCCTATATAACGGCACCCTCGGGGGATGAGATTTGGGTTCTTCACGCAACCATCTAAGTTCTTTCATACACTATACTTTCAATACAGGATTTTTATCTGTCACGCTTTCGGGAATCAAGACACAACTGTCTTATATGAGCCTAGCGATCAACGTTGCCAGATAGGAGTCAACGGACTTAGCTATCGCAACAGCTATAGGGCTGAGAAGAAGTGATGGTTAGAAGACTATCGATTACCTGCTGCAAGTATCACCTGGAGAGGAGAGGATTGTATCATTTGGTTGTATCAACCCAGCAGCACGTAACAAACAGACAAAACAGAGACCAATAACGAAAACGACATCGACACCCTAGCAGAAAATCTCGACCTTTCATCACTAGGAGAGGGATTAGAAAGGGCCTTAACGGAAGAGAGGGCACCAATTCCTACAACAATTGGATCAGAAGAAATAGAGAAAAAAGGAAGAACACGATGAAATATGATGGCAGCCACAACAGAACAAGAAGGGGCTACTTCCTCAGAAACGACACCGATCCTAAGTCCAGAACAGGTGAGCGAAATCATTACATCCCTTAGCGGAGGAACCAGAAAACCAAAGGCCAAGGAACCAGAGGTTTACCGAGGAGAACCCCACCAACTCCATGGCTGGTTAGCCCAGCTGAGAGTATATTATAGGACAGTGGGATGGCAGAACTGCCATGATGAGGAAAAAATCCTATATGCGACAAGCCTTCTAAGGGACGACGCAGGAACATGGATCACACAATATGCAGAAGAACGAATCACCCCAACTTGGGACAACTGGGCAGGATTCAAAGCAGAATTGCAAAGAAATTTGGCGTGAGTGACGCCAAAGGGGAAGCAAGAATCAAACTAAAAAACAGGAAGCAAGGTAAGCGATAGATCACAGAATACTGGAACGAGTTCCGCCTGGTGGCTAGCGAAGCTGAATTGGACGACCTGACAGGAGGAGAACAACTCCTAGGAGGAATGAACACAGAACTCCAAAACGCATGAGGAGTCAGCAGCGAAGAATACGAAGGCCTCGAAGCACGAGCCCAATGGGCAATCAGCAAGGAAACTAAGCTGGTAACGGTTAGACATATCCAAGGATCACCATCAACAAAGAACATCAAATGGGAAACCATCACACCACGAAACCCAGATGGGACATATTGACGAGCAAATAATGCCAATCAGAACTACGGCGACCCCATGGAATTGGAGGCTACCAGAAAACGACCAAGATTTAACATCTCAAGAGAAGAATTCCAAAGGAGAATGCGAGAACAACTATGCCTCAAATGCGGACAACGAGGACACTTAGCCAGGAACTGCACCAGGAAGGACAGACCCTAACCATTCAATGCGCAAGCCAGGAGCTGGCAGCCAACCAAGAGACCTGCCCCGTGGCAGTCTAAACCCAAAATCAGGGAAATCGAGGTCAAGCAGGAGCCTGAACAGTCGGGAAACGAAGAATGTCCCCAGTAAAAGATGGTGTGAGGGACAGACCCGAACGGAAACCCATCATCATGAAAAACTACTACACGGCACTCAACTACACGGACACCCTCGAACACGACAATGACCATATTATGGTCAAGATACTACTACATGGTGGAAAGGAGTCAGTCACTATCAACGCCATGGTTGACTCAGGAGCGACAGAAGACTTCATTGACAGGGAAGTCTGCAACAAACACGGGATTAAGATGATCAAAGCAAAAAACCCCCGGGAGATCTACCTGGCGGACAGAAAACCAAGCACTATCGGACTAGTTACCCATATGACGAAAGCACCTATGGACATTAGTAGCCATAGGAAAGTGGCAACCTTCCAAGTGGCAAACCTCCAAAACCATGAGGTCATCCTGGGGATGCCATGGCTCAGAGAACTTAATCCAACAATCGATTGGAACGACAAAAGAATAACATTCAACAGCGAACGATGTACCACTTGGTGTCTGAAAATGTTCGCCCATTGCATATGCGATACCCGAAGAAAAAGCCCTGGAAGAGGATCTCATCACCAGATTCTCAAAGGTCCAGGCCAAGGGCCCGACGGCCAATGACCAGAGTGTCAGAATTAAGAAGCTATCAGCCGAGGCCAGAGTGCCTACAACGGGATCAGCAAGGGCGGCAGGACACAACCTATACGCAAACGAAGGAACTGACTTTTCTGCCAGAGGGCAAGCAATTGTTGGAATGGGAATAGTCATCGGACTACCACACAACACCTATGGAGGAATTGCACCACGAAGTAGTCTAGCCGTCAAACATCGACTCATGACAAACGCAGGTCTGATAGACTCTGACTACAGAGGTGAAGTAAAGATGGTCCTAGCCAACCTAGGAGACCAACCATATCGGGTGAAAAAGGGGAACCGGATAGCACAACTAATCATCGAAAAGATCGATAACAGGGCATTACAAGAAGTGACCCAGTTGGACGATACCAAAAGAGAGGATCAAGGGTTCGGAAGCTCCAACACCACCATTGACCAAGAGGTCACGGGCCAGAGTGCCAAGCCACAGATGGAAATCCAGGAGATATCCTCAAGGGAGTTCGAACAGTTCTACCGCAAAGGGGAAACGACTGGCATCCTAAGATGGGATAAAATCGATGACGAAATTCAGTTGGAAGCGATGAATATTAGCACAGAACTGCCAATAAAAAATAAAAAAAACAACAAAGACCAAGACATTAGGGACACGATCCCTCAAGAATATCACCCCCTGTTGCATGTGTTCCAAAAGGGAGAGTAGACGACAGTACCGCCTTACCGGCCAGGCATCGATCTAGGAATCGATCTGGAAGAAGGAAAGACGGTACCTATCCAAAAGATATACGCCCTCAGCTATGACCAATTGGAAGAACTCCACCGACACATCAAACGAAACGAAGGTCGAGGATGGATCCGGAGGGTGAAGTCAGGAAGGGCTTCACCAATCATGTTTATCAAGAAAAAAGATTGCAAGCTCAGGCTCTGCGCCGATCATCGAGCGCTCAACGAAGTTACCAAGAAAGATCGACACCCGCTACCACTCATTAGCGAGGCACTGGATAGACTGGGAGGAGCCAAGTATTTCACCAAGCTGGATATCAAGGACGCCTACCACAACATCCGAATCAGAGAAGGAGACGAATGCAAGACAAACTTTTCCACAAAATTAGGGACATACAAATATCTAGTCATGGCATGCGGGCTATGCAACCCACCGGCGGCGTTCCAACCTTGGATCAATGAGGTCCTTATGGAACACATCGATATGTGTTGCATCGTCTCTCTGGATGACGTACTCATATATTCAAATACCCTACGGCAACACCGAAAAGACGTAGGCAAGATCCTCAAGGCAATACGAAAATCGGGGATGAAGGTCAAACCATCCAAATGCGAATTCCACCAAAGCGAGACAGAATATTTGCGATTCATCATTGGACAAGAAGAAGTCAAAACAGATTCAGTCAAGACAGAGGCCATCTGGGACTGGACGGCCCCAAAGAAAATTAAAGAAATCCAATGTTTTCTAGGTTTCTGCAACTTCTACCAAGGATTTATAGAAGGTTTCAGCAGAACAGCCAGACCACAATACGAGAGAACAAAGAAAGAATGCATTGGCAATTGGGAGTGGGGAGACAAAAAACAAAAAGCATTTGACAAACTAAGGACAAAACTCACCACAGCACTAGTACTGGTCTACTTTGACCCCCTCGCACCAACGAAAATCGAAATAGAGGCCTCAAAATATATCTGCTCCGGTATATTATCTCAACAATACCAGGACAGGAAATGGAGTCCAGTGGCATACCGATCCAAGACAATGTCGGACGCCGAATACAACTACGATATACACTACAAGGAACTACGGGCGATAGTTCAGGTGTTCTACGAATGGAAATGATACATGAGGGGAAGTCCGAAACCAGTGCAGGTCCTGACAGATCACAAGAACTTAGTAACCTTCATGACAACGAAGGAACTAAGTGCACGAGTGTCACAAATGGTGACTAAGCAAGGCAGACTCTCACATGACTAATAGTTATTAGTCATCGGGTTGTTATCTTTCACACTATGAGATCAGTTGACTCATAGGTTTTTACATGATAACGCAATAGCGTGTCATTGGTTTATTGTGATTGGTTGATATTTGGCATGACGCACGATGGTGGTCATGTGGTTTATGTATTTCGCACATGACTCATAGTTATGAGTCATGGGTTTTGCACATGTGACCCCGTTGGGGCACATGACTTGTTTTATGAGTGGTTATTGGTTGCGAGATAGGGCGCAGCTGACTCGGACGAGTCAGCTGATGGATTCCACACTATGACTCACTATGAGTCATGAGTCGCGTGACGCG
>Ga0307507_10003235_pt1 | contig 32087 bp, 18 predicted proteins | sample 7_EM_MG_FD_207223 | JGI IMG/M metagenome (GOLD analysis project Ga0307507, IMG submission 207223) | Populus trichocarpa ectomycorrhiza microbial communities from riparian zone in the Pacific Northwest, United States - 7_EM | ecosystem: Host-associated > Plants > Roots > Unclassified | place... | reverse complement strand
GGGGAGGTTGGAGAGGGAGAGCGGTGCTGGGGATGGGGGAGAGGGGGAGAGGGATGAGGATGCTGGGGGGGAGGCGAGACGCGGGCTCTATGATCTTATGGCTAGGGTTGGGCGCGCGGTGGGGCGGATGCATGAGATTGGGGTTTGTCATGGAGATCTGACGACGAGTAACTTGATGCTGAGGCCGCCGCGGGGGGCTGGTGGTGGAGAGGAGGGGGTTGCGGATGCGCTGGGGGAGGACGAGCTGACTAAGGGCGAGTTGGGAAGACAGGAGAGGGAGAGGGGGAGAGAAGCCGTGAGAGCGTCCCTGGCAGCAGGATGGGGGACCGTCTCCGCACAGCGCGAGGTCGCTATCACCGACACTAGTACTACTCCCCCAACACTTCCCTCAGCGCTTCCCTCAGCACCTCCCTCCTCCACCGTCCCAGGGGCACCTACCTCCCTCGCCGGCGACATCGTCCTGATCGACTTCGGCCTAGCGACGCAGTCATCGCACGACGAAGACCGCGCGGTGGACTTGTACGTGCTGGAGCGCGCCTTCGCGGCCACGCATCCCGCGGCCAAACCGCTGTTCCGTGAGGTGTTGCGGGTGTACGCGGATAGCTATCGTGGCGCGAAGGTTGTGTTGAAGAGGCTGGAGGATGTGAGGATGAGGGGGAGGAAGAGGAGCATGCTTGGTTAGAGTTGTGGGAGGAAGGAGAGGATGCAGTGGCTGATTGCGGGGATTTAGGACATGTTTGTCGAATGGACATGAATAGACGGCGCAGTCTGGGAAAAGGCTAATAAAAAGTTATACACTCCGAGCAGTCGTGGCGGGGAACATGACATTCGATGCTCATGGGCATGGGGCTCTTATATACCCGACAGGTAGAAAGACACTGGAAGTTACAAAAGTACTGTACTCTTATAACACCTGTTCACATTTGCAATGAGCACTATGACATCTCCCGAACTTGCAACTCCCAGGAGGCCATAGATTAAGTCACAGGATCTCCGAGAAGAACAGAAGTGCAGTGATGCCAGATTAATTCAAAGTACGATTACAGCTCTTGTACAAAACTCGAGCATGACTGATGTATCCTCCCTTGCTCAAAGTCTTGCCATAAAAACACATTTACCCATCCATGCAGCATTTCATGCACATAAGCGTCCCACCCAAACGCCTTAACCCCAGTCGCTCCCACCGACTAGGATTTACGACGCCCATATGCTACACAAAACACAAACCATGCGCAGTACTTAAACTATTATAAAAGAAAACGGGTATCTCAGAAAAGGCGAATTAGGACGCAAATCGCAGCCGCTCCCACCGGCCGGGAACGCCCATGTCATTTTAGCCCAAGAGAATTAGGACCCAGCAACAATACTCTGCGCATACTAGAAAAGGGAAGGGGCCGATCGATGGCGGTTGAAAGACCTCGAACGGAATTTTTGTTAAAAAAAAAGCAGGGGAGAAACCAGAACATAATTAAACGCGTGAAATGTCGTCTCTGGGAGAGACTGTTTTAAACCTCCATGGACTCGGTAATGTGCTCGCTCATGGCTCTGACGGAGCTCTTCTCGCGCTCTCGCATCATCTCCATTTCTATTTCCACGTCGCTGTTGTCGTCGGATGAGTACCGCTCGGCGCTCCCATCACGCACGCTGATCACAGACTCGGCGTCAACTTCGTCATCACCCGGGCCATCAATCACTATCTCGTCGTCGTCTTCTCCCCAGCCGCCTTCAAAGTCTTCATTGTCAGCACGGTCTCCAAGCCAGTATCGCGCGCGTTTTCGGGCCCCCATGCTCACGCTCAACCCACTCCTCAGGGAACTCTTGCGTTTCGCGACGGCAGCCGTGGCGTGTATGGGACTGTGCGATATGGCGCTGAGTCCGCGCAGGTAGAGATAGCAGACACGCTTGCGGGGTTTATTGAAGAAGAAATAGTTGAGGCTCCATATCGCGCCCTCTTCGCCGTCGAAGGGATCTTCTTCCGGTGCGTAGCAATATATCGCGCATTCACGCAGGTTCATTTCATTATCGATAAGTTGCCACATGCGTGGTCCCCACGTCTGACTGCCACAGGGAGTTTGCGCTCCGGGTGCTATCGCGCCGCTACCCCAGTTATGTGGAACCGCTAAAAGAGCCGCAGAAGGCCTTGGACGCAAATTGTATAGGGTAGTATCAATGGTGTTCATGGGGGATCGCAGGCTGCGTTCTTTGCGGAAATCGGAGGGCCGGAGTATGTGGGAGAAGTCATAGTCGGGATGGCTGGCGTTGAGTGTTGCGATAAGGTAGGCGAACGTGCGGCGGCTTGAAATCTGGCTCAACGGACCGAACGGACTCGATCTCGACAGGTTCATAGATGCCGCAAGCGATTCCGCTTGTGGAGGGGAAAGCGAAGCCGAAAGTCGGAGTAGTGACTCATACTGCGATTCAAGCGAGTTCTCGATGTTTTTGTAGAGTTTCTTGTCGCTACCTGCAGCTTTCGTTGTGTAGAGGTCGCACCCGCCGATGACGTGGCAGTCTGCTGTGTCGAAATTCAATGCGCTCGTCACATCTTCAAAATCGCGCAAGGGTAGGTACTGCACATCGCAGACTTCTGTTAGAAACACAATCCCGAAAAGCAATCTGGTGCAGACGAACCTTCATGATGATGAATATAAGCGTTCCTGGTCCAAATCAGCAGAATGGGCAGGTTGAAAATATAAACGGACCGTCGAAGGCGTTACGCGCGGTTTATGAACGCGGACTGGCTGCGCTTGCTGTGTTTCGGCGTGTCGGATTGACCTGCTTCAGCGAGACAACACACGAGAGATCACTCCAGGCTGGCTGCAAGGACTGGTCTCTGTATGCTGTTCAAGCCAGACGGATGCCTAGCAGGAAACGGTGATGGAAATAGAAGGCATAGAAGCAGCGTTGCGATGGTGGTTGTTGAAGGGAGTCCGGTTAGGAGAGAGGTGGCGAGGTGTGAGCTGACGTTCCCAAGCTTTGTCATGTGACTGCCGGCGTTGTTGAGATGACGAAGGTGATTGGAGAAACGAATCCATGGCTCCTGCAATTCTAATCAAGCGTGCAAGTCGTCCAATGCCTTTTGAAGCTTTGATGGTGAGGTTGATGGAGTTCCGGCGGTTCGTCGGATATGTAAAAGGTGCGCTTTCAAAAGTCCAGCTCGACGGGCCTGTCCAGCTAGCACCTGGGTGGGCGCCCACAAGCGATTAGTGACGACAGTAATCTATTGCTACTCTTGAGAGCCAACTGCTCATGTCTTTTTGTTTTTGTTAGTATGTATGGCTGGCTGGTTGAGACTTGGTTAGTAGATGGCCTTGTTCTGTGCTATCAGCGTGGTATCCAAGACCAATGGCAGAGTCTCATCTCCATTGTCATCTGGTCATGACAGCTCTGGAAGCTTTTTAAAAAAAAGCCTTCAAAGTAGCTTCATTCATTCAGGCTCTAGATACCTGTGGATCCTTACATCTTGCAAGACTGGTTTAGCGTATTATGCACAAATAGGCTTTCAGGGCCTAGAGAAAGTGTTGTACCAAGGTATGATTCTTGCGACTCCAAAACTCCATTCCATGCCGCTCCTTGCTCCATACGCCTCGTGTGCCGTTCGATCTGATCAATCAGATCACGCCGTTGTCGTGCATCCTGCCTACCAGTGCATGCGCCTCCTGCACGCCGAAGACAACAATATACAGTTAGCAGGAGACTCTTAGCACTGATCGTAGGGAATCCAGGCAAAGCCCATTGAGTGCTGCTGGTAGGGATGGAAAGAATTATAGAATGATCCATCCGCCTCGACCGCTACATGATCTTCGTGACAATGTCATCCTCAGCCTGACGACAGTGATACGCGCGTCAGTATTCGCCAAGCCACTCCTAGTATCCGAAACAACAGATGACAAGAAGATGTTCGTGTTGGAGTGCACATTGCATCAAGAAAGGGAGAATGCCTCTGCGTCGGAACACTAACATACCTCCATGTCCTCAAGACTATCCTGTTGACTTATACATCGCAGCACATTCTTCTTGCTACTTTCTTGCATTTCCCCTGCTAAGAGGAGTTCATCGAGGATGAAATAGGCTTTCTGAAAGTTGAATATTATGTCCAGCTCGCAAACATTGCCATAGTATTTGTCCATTTGTTCAACATATCGGTGGACGATTTCTAGGATGATAAGCTCGTTATCGGTCGAATCACATCCAGCGATAAAGAAGAGGGAGGCATAGCGACGGTAGACAATCTTAGTATCTGAAGGTAATCATCAGTCATAGCACCCAGCCGAGAGGAGGGGAACTGCACACCTTTATACTCCAGAAAGTTGCACATCCGAGTTCTCCGGGCAAGCACAAGCTGAGAGACGTCTTTGATGATCTTTGCCTTGTCCTTTGGTGATAATGTAGTGAACCATTTAGCCAAGCGCTAGAAAGCGGTCAGCTTTGACAGCCATGATGCGAGGACGATGTCAGGGAAGCATACAACTTTGCCCTGCCTAGAGAGTAGAATGAGATATCTATAACCAATTAGCAGAGGCAGAGGAATCACGGGAAATAAGTGCGAGCTCACTTTATGGCCATGGTGTGTCTGGAGAGGACTAGATGGTAGGTGGCCTTGAGGAAATTTGGCGGCCAAGAGCCCGCTCGGGTGAAGTGCGTTAACCCCCGCCATCAAAGAATCCAACCGCCCCACCACAGCCATAGTGATCTTCTCTTATGAGGCTGAAGGCATTTCTTACAAATATTAACTTGTGTAGCGCAGTGTAACTCCTAGAAACACCGTAAGCACCCTCCTCAATCCTACAAGCTAAAAAGCTTGCCGTTCTCTGCCACGCCTTTTGACCCGAACATCTGAGGTGAACAACTTCTATTCCTATTTTAGAATAACACCGCTTCCTCCGCCGTTAAACTCTCAAGTAATTAGAACCACTTGAGCGAGCTTATTGGTAGATGAGGGAATCACCCAATTGAGCCTAGCAACAGCCTCTCGAGCAGTATAACAGTATCTCCAGCACCATGAAGCTAATTCTCTCCACATCGTAAGCCCACAACCTCCTCCATTTTTCCCAGTCCTACTGACACCAAACCCCCAGAAACATCATGGGCGGCGGGCCATCCGTAATCCGGCGTCCCACCAGCTCGAAGTCCAACACGGAACTGACGTCCTCCCTCCGCGCAAACTTCTCAGCGCACCAGCTCGCACCCTCCTCGACGAACCTCCCCAGCGGCGCGCCCACCGCTCCCACTCGCAAGCCGCTGCACGCCTGGACTGCGCAGCAAGACTCTACGCTCTACATCCCCGCGCTGGACGTCTCGACGTCCGCCCTCGCCGAAGATCGCGCCCAGTACGACATCACCGTGAAGCTGTTCTACCTGCCCAACATCCCGGCCTCCGCCCGCTGCGCCCACACGCGCGACGCCATCGACCTGGTCCTGCGCTCCCTGCACGTCCGCTCCATCGACCTCCTCATCGTCTCCTTCCCCAGCATCAGCTTCGATGCTGACGACTCCGACTCCGAGGCCGAGGCCGCCTCCCCCTCTACCGACTCACCACCCCCCGAGGACATGGAGACGACGCTGCAGACGTGGCGCGCGCTGGAGGCGCTGCACGCGGAGGGCGTGATCGCGAAGCTCGGCGTCGCGGAGTTCGGCACCCAGCGGCTCTCCAGGTTCCTGCCGCGCACGCGCGTGCGGCCCGCCGTCGACCAGATCAACATCCGCGACTGCTGTGTCGTGCCCAAACCGCTGATCCTGTACGCCAAGGAGCAGGGCGTCGAGCTGCTGACGCACAACGACTGCACCAACGTCCTGCCGCGCGGCACGCTGCGCGAGCTGCTGGGGCCTGGGGAGAAGGGGGCCGGTGTGCTGGCGGGGCCCGCGGCGCCGGATGGGCTGAAGGGCAATGTGGAGCCGCAGTGGGTTGTCAAGTATACGGCGGTGGTGAAGGATAGGGGGGTTGTGGAGAGCAAGGGGTATTTTGCTGTTGCGGAATTGAGGGAGGAGTAGAGGTGTGATTTGGAGGTTTTATATTGGCTGGTGCATGCATTGGCGTTAGCGAGGGAGGTTATATACTCACTTGGGCTACTTTGCAACGTATATACCGCTGAGATTGAATTGTACATTTGTTAGAAGCAACGAAGGAGAGATCTGGTTTGTCTCTTGGCAGCTATTTACAATGAAAGGATGATTTTCGCCCTCTTGTGAAATGCATTTTGGATGACTCGAAGTTTGCGGCACGGATGGAAGGAATCATTTGAAACAGTTCGAGATTTGGATATGTTATGTGATCGAGGGAATTAATCAGCGAAGGCGTCATTCGGATGACCAGCGTATGTACCTCTATGTCCCGATGAAGCCGTCAGGGATGCGCAGACACTACTATATGAATCATTGAAAGTTTATGTGATGGTAGAACATCTTGGATGGTCATATCAGAATCTTGCAATTTCCATTAAAATACCCTTCAGCTACTCAGCTGGTATAAGAAGGCATACTGCCCAAGAAAGTAAATAGATATTTTGAAGTGAAGAAGAACCACACCGCAGTCCCCTAACATCAGAAGAATAATTTTATAAGTTCTGCTTAGGGACCGCAAGCATCAGCTTTTCAATCTACATCAATTTGCACCACACTCGCTGCCATGACCATATCTCCAGTGCCTCCTAATTGCGATCAATCACACATGCTCTGCAGCACCACTAACACCAAACGACTTCCCGACATGGATATCTTTGTCGTGTTCGCCCACCTCCGAGTCTGTGTGGGCACAGAGCGGGCTGGGAAAGGGAGAGTGAGATACTTGAGTTGAGGTACCGGTGGTTGAGGGCTTGCGTCCTGACTTGAAGCTTCTTGATCCCTTGCTATCTCCAGAACTGAACGTGCCGAGGAGTTTGTGATGGGCATCCGGTCCACGAGCAGCAGTATGACGATCGTCGACAGAGGTGCCGGCCCACATGGCTGAGAGAGGGAGGAAGATGGCAACCATGGTCAGGACTTGAGTTACGAGTTCTGGGACGGAACCGATGTATTGGAGGACAGTGAAGAGAGCTAAGGAGGATATTAGCATTCAACTGAATGTGTTGAGGGTGGGCTGGCTAACCTGGTATCACCATGGTCTGGCACCCCATTATGAATATGATTTGCATGGGTCCGAATTGGCGCAGTCCCAATCTGCGGCGCAGAACCAAGGCATAGCCGAGCTTGATAAGGAAAACGAGAGAGAAGAACCAGATACTGATTGCTTGTGTGATGGTGGTGGCAGTGACCAGCCAAAGCCAGGACCCGAAGTTCTCAGTGTTTCGGATGGCTTCACTATTAATGACGACCAACGCAAAGCGAAATCCAATCGCAACCATAGCTACGGTTACAGATGTCACCATAATCCAGAAGCGCTGAGTCTCCCTTGTTGTGACGCATACCACTCCAACTTGAAGAATCAGAGAAATCTCTATGAGGATGACCAGAATGAGTGTGAGCGTGTCAGCCGCAATGGAAATGCCAATTTGAGACTGTGGAACCCTGGAGTAGTCTCCTGAGAAGTACGCATATGGGTAGTAGAATGGCCCCGTGAAGTACAGACATTGGAGCAGAGAACGTATGGTGTTCACAGCCAAGGAAAGCGCATTGAGGAAGAAGATTGGAGATCGTCGTTTCTCTCGCTTCGAAAGAGTTAAGAGAATCACAAGAAGCATGAATGAAGCTCCGATCTGTGAGCTGTAGTTGATACAGATTCTGATGCCATACGACCGGTAGACGTCCAAGTCGTACATGGAGATATTGAAGGGAGTTCCATCCTGGAGAAGAAGAGTGATTGTTTGAGCAAAAGGATCAAAACTGGCCGGAAGAGTAGCAGTCTGGTTGCTAGCTGACATGATGAGTAGAGAATTTGGTCTGCTTCGAGTAAATGATGTTGCTCAAATCTCCGACCAAGGCCCTCGAAATCGGTATCGTTATGCAGGGCTGGAGGATGTCTCCTAGAAACTATACGACTTCTCGAGACCGTAGAAATCTCTGCAAAGACTCAACAAAGAGAGGTGTGACAGAGGAGACGCTGTTTAACAGTCCACAACAGGTAAAGGTCTGAAAGAGTTGTAAAGATCAAAGAGGAAGCCGAAATTGATGGAAGAGAGGACCAAGGCGATGAAGAACGTAATAAAGAAATAGAACAATGGGTAGGGGCGCAATATTCCCGGTATTGAGTACAATATCCTTAAGTGAAATCGAGGAGTAGCATTGTGGCTTCGGAACCGGTTGCCCTAAGGGAACAATGCTAAGGAGAGAAACCCTTTTTTTGGCCAAAAGCCATAACGTGTAGCTGTAGCTCAGGTTTCAAGTACTTCACCAGACATGTCAAAGCTGCAGATTATACAGTCTAACATGAAGATTCGGCCAGTTTTAGACGGCGGGACTTGGTAGGAGCCGGCTCAAGTGCTGGACGCATTGGGAAATAACAACGTTCGAAACATTTCATAGCAGAGTATTTCTTTCCAAATACTGATAAAAGGGGACTTAATTAGTTTACCTCTCAGATCCGGCCTAATGGTGGGATTTTTGAAGCGCTTGACGGGAGTCTCTTAGTATTGTTCTTCGGCGGCCATTGTCTTAGATTCACCAGAACTGCTACTATTGGCTAGACTAGGTAGAAGCAACGCACCGACTAGCCTAGTGGAAATTAAATGCCTGGCTGCGTAATGTCTTGACTTTGAAGTTGACGCTCAAGAATACCGTGATGGGTTGCCGGAGGTCTAGCTAGAGGTTAGCCAGAGGTTTAGCCTAGGGCTGATGTCGAGGCGCATGTCAAATTTTAGCGGCTTGGCACCTCGCCAACGTGACTTCGCGTCTTCGCGATTGCCCCAAGGAAGGTTTTCGCACTTCATTTCACTCCTTGTATACATGCACAGCAATTCGGTTGCATTATATCTTGGCTCTGTTCTCTGACCGCTGTTTCTGCCAATGATACCAACATCAACATGGGGCCGAAACCGAGACTGAGAGAGCACTTGAAATCTGGCGAACACATCGCTTTCCACAACCTTGCCAGGGACTCCCAGAACGATATTCTGAAAGGCCAGGATGGCGCGCTCGAAGTGGTCCCTTCCGATGGGACATGGAGGGCTGATGCTTTAGCACGTATATGTAAGATTATATCCGTTAGCATTTGGCTTAATTATGTGCTAATGGTGAAAGATGTTGGCCCTTGGGGAGTCAAACTGGAAGCCATCGCAAACGATGTCATTATCTCCCCAGTTATGACACGTCAGCATCAGCAAACGCCTCTTGTGTCTGAGGTGTACCAGTTGAAACGCCACTCTATAAACAGTCGTTCTGAAATCATTTTCCTGAGAGAAGATGACGTGGTGTATTTCCCCTCGGTTGAATCTAGGTTGGCTCTAATACTGGACTTTGATGAAATCCAGGTGAACTCCTCCGTACCCGCAGAAGCATCAGAGCTCCAGGATCTTGACCCGCCATTACTGGCGTCAAAGAAATTGAGCCAAGAACAAAGCTCCTCCAAGAATGACGAAGTAATCATTGTGCATTCTAATCCACAACATGCTCTGCCGCTTCCAAGATCTACTCCAATTCTGTCTGTGTCTCGATCTGAGGTTGTGGAAGAAACGCCAGCCTCAAAACATAAGCAATTCAGATTTGTAGAGACTTCATCCTTTACGGCATCGCGACAAGAAAGTGAAGTCACCGGTGATTACTCCGTGATTTTTCTACACTACAATGAGCAGGTGGAAGGACCACAACTCCTTAATGGAAGTGCTGATCCGAAGCATTCTCATCCTTCTATTGAACCCTTAACGAGTCACTCACAAAGTTCCGACAATGAGGTACAAAGGTTTTCTACCGCCTCAGCTGGCATGTCTCAACATAAACCTGCGGCAAGTGATAACGGTGCTATTGAAGATACTGGCCTCACAGGGGAACACCAGAGCCACTCAACAACTTCACAAGAGATGCCTGAGAGTCCTGAGGATGATGATATCCCTACATCAGCAGAACCTTCTTTCAATCCAACTTCTGATTTTACTCCGATTGTCCGATTTTCCGATGTGGCTGGCGGTGCTGAAGATAGTACGGAAGATGAAGACGAGCACGAAGAAATACCACGGCGAGGCCGGCGTGTGCTTGAGGGAGTGCATATCCCATCTCCAAACAAATCAGCAAAGAAAAGACCAAGTCCCAGTCCAAGCATCATGTTGGACACTGATGAAGAAGTCCGTGGGCCCTTATATACAAGGCGCCTGATTAAAAGGACGAAAACGACAAATGATCGTTCTCAGGATAGTCGGTTAGAGGAGATAGTTGTTGATACTCGCCTTCAAGGCTCAATCTCGAAAGTTCGGAGACAATCGCTTTCGGATACCGCAGAAATACCAACTCCTGTCGTGCCGCAAGCGTCACAGAAGTTAATTGCGGAGAAGGATCTGTACAACCACGAAGAGCCTCCACGAGTCGTGTTCAGCAATAGCACAGTCTCAGATAAAACTCAGCTACTTAAGTTTCTGCATAAACATGGCGGGTCTGTTGTAGACAAGGTCTCTGAGACGGACTCCAACGTCCTATGGTAAGTTATATTCTCTCACAACTCTCTCAGAGCGACTCTCATTGACTCTCCTGGGGTAGTGTGGGGAAGAATAATCTAAGAAAGACGGGAAAATTACTTCTGAGCATTGCATTAGGAATGCGCATCGTAACGGATGAATGGTTTTTCGCAAGCTCGAAAGCGGAACACCTCCTGAATACTGACGCATTCATTCCTCACGACCCAGACCGAGAGAAGGAATGGGGCTTTTCCATGTCGGCCATTGTAGGCAAACCTCAGCGTAATCTTTTAGAGGGGAAGACTCTATACATAACGCCGGCATTGAAGAAAGATTACGGCAAGGGCAGGTTTAAGGAGATTGAAGAGATCGCCAAGACTGTTGGGGTGGAGAAGGTGATTTCAAAGCCCGCAAGAGATGTTAAAGATGCCGATTACATTATGCTCGCGCTTCAAAACGGAGATCTTGACGCCGCCACTCTGCACGAGTATGGAAGGAAATGTTTCCATAAAGACCTCCTTTCGAATAGCATCCTGCGCGGTCACCTTGACTTGGACAGTGACGAGTTCAAGGTCGAGCCACCCAGCAGCCAGCCCAAGAAGACGAAGAAGAAGCGTAATAGTTGAGAGGCTTGTTCCGGGAGTTATGATGCACACGTAAATGGTTATGACGGATGATTCTATATTTCGGAAGTTCTTTTACGTGATACAGGACTTTGTTTGCTTCCTTAATGTGTTATGGATGGCATAGCGTGGATTGATTGATACTGTGTTACCTTGTGCGGGAATCGTACGTGGCGTCCTCCGGTATCTTGTTTGTTTCAAATATGCCTATTTGCTGGCTGGCAGATAGGGATTCTGGTATCTTAGTTTTCATGTGGGCAAGCATGTATACCCCAAAAGCCCAGAAATTCAGCTCTCGCGCAGACCCACCACAATACACGATGCAATGAAACCTAGATATCCCTTCATTAAATTTGATACTGTAATACAACAGTGAAATAAGAGCACGAAGTCACTCAGAAAGTACTTTCAAAGCAATCATTTCGTTGAGAGATAGAGATCCACGTGCAACCCTTGAGTCCGCTTGTATTCCTATCGTGGATATTGAAGAGTATGTTGGCATCTTATAACTGAAGAGCGAGGCTTCTGCTAAATCAATCTCTTGCATCATGCTTTTGATTTAGCACTCTAACAGCCTTTCGACTCCTCTCATTAGCCATGTACCCATCAGCAGTGCCAACTTTCCCGGTTTCCGCTTCTTGACTGCCTTATCTCTCATAGACTGGGGTCAATCAGTGCCGCCTTCGGATAGTATAGATACTAGACCTTTATTTCAGATCCTGAGACAAAAATTTGATCTTTTCATCCAGGAATCTTCTCAACACCCTGCACGCCTTCCAATCCCTTTTTCCCAGGCAACCCCAGTACATCCACATCTAGCTCTTCCATCACTCCTAGCACAACACCTACGCTCTCGAAGAAGCCGTTCACAGCGACACGCAGCATGCGATTCGTAGTCGCGGCGTAGAAAACCCGCAAGACGTTCTTAGACTCCGACGCCGTCTCTCCACCGGCACCATTCGCTGCAGAGGCACCCGGGCTCGCGAGAGTAAAAGAGCGACGGACCAGAGGCGAGAGCTCCTGATCCACAGCGAGCGCACGCAGGGCAGTGTGGGCCAGGTGGGGGGTAGGGAATGGGATGTTGAGGATCCTGTAGGTATCGTTAGCTTCAAACAATGAGCAACATACTGCAGGAGACAGACAGCGTGCACGGGAAGTCCGGGTCAGCTGGAGCAGCCATAGTAGTCAGGCCAGCAAAGTGGGTGCTGCTGGTGCAGCTGAAAACAGCAGTTGCGATATGAAGATTCGGTCTGTCCGCGGCCGGCAATCCGCCAAGCCAGTATGCCCGGCTCCTCGCATGCCCCTTACCCCGCATAAAAGGCGCTCCAGAGCAGCGCCAGAATAACGTCACAGCGTCATCACGCAGAACGCATCGTAGCTGAAGTGGTCATCTGCATCCCACTACAAAAGCCGCAATAATGGTGGCGCGATTTTCTTCCTCTGCTTCACTCCAACCGATTCGCCAGTGCGTCTATAAAGCATTTAGAGAGCCCCTCGCCTGCGCTCCATAAATCCTCTGCGGCCCAACCTCATTCTCACTACACCTCACCTCAATCTTCTCTTCTCCACTAAACCCACCACCACCACCACCACCACATCAACACACCACCCCTCTCACACTCATCACAATGACGACACCCTCGCCCTCCGAATTCCTAACCTTCTACCGCCGCCTCGCAACGCACCCCTCGATCCGCGCCAGCAGCCTCAGCAGCGCCGCCCGGCCCACCATGGCGCCGCTGTCATCGCGCGGCTTTAGCGTTAGCGCAGCGCGTCCCGCAAAGTCTAGCCTCAGCACCGACGGCGTCAAGACGGACCGGTACCCGGACGACCAGCAGGCGACGCGTAAGGACCCGAAGGAGGACGTGTACAACGCCAGCGTGCACTAGGGGAAAGCGTAGGTTTCTGAGGTCCCGTCCCCCGTTTGCTTTTGTCGGTCCTACATTCCCATTTACCTCGTAAATCACTTTCCCTGCTCCTGCTCCTGCTCCTATCCTATTCTTATTCCTACTCCTATTATGCGTGTACGTTGAGCACTCGTGATTCGTTTTTTGGTTAGTGTGGGGGCTGATGGTTTTGTAGGGAGCGCAGCAAAGGCTCAGGCGGCAATGCGGCAGAGGAGAAGACGAGAAGATGAGATAAGGAGATGAGAAAATAGCCGCTCAAGTCCCCTTCCGGCCCCTCTTGTCTTGCATGCCGATAACCACGTCCGGCACCTCAGGATGCTCCTTCGCCTTCTCCGTGCCCTTCTGCTCATCCTTCTCATCTTCTCATCTCCTCATCTCCTCATTTCACTTTGTAGAGGATCTTGATCGAGGATTTCCTTTGGCTGAGAGGCTTGAACGAGGGTCTTTTCCTCCGGAGGAATTACTAGATGTATGATAGGATCGGAAAAGTTTCATCGGTCTCATGAGATGGAGGAATGATGGAAGAATGACGGCCGCATTAGATCGGCGCATCGTCTTTGTAGAAGCACTGCACAGGGTGCTGGCTTGAGCATTGAGTGCTCTTGTAGTTATAATGGCAGTGCAGCACAGTGATGCTATTCTTTAGTTCGAATTCTCGGGTGTTGTGTTCTCTGTCATTAGCTTGAGCAGACATTCAACATGATATACTTTCCCGTAGAACAAGCCTGCCTATGGACATGAGCCTTCCCACATCGTTATTAATATTCCGGTAGTGCTATATCTAGCCCCCCCCCCCCTTAACTCCAAAAATAAGGAAGATATTCAGAGAGACAAAAACATGACCACAAACACGTGTCTTCGATCTCTCCAACACCGAGCCACCTCCACAGCTCACCTCTCCCCAAGCCACACGCATTCCGCACCCAGGACGTTCATGACCACCCCCGCATTACCAATACCCATGTATTTATCTGCGATAAGATACCAACCACGCTCAAAGCCCATCAATAGCCCAAAAACACCGAATCATCCCCATTCCCACCCCCACTCCTCTCCAACCCCCCTTCCCATCCTCCTCATCCGCCCCATCCAGCTGTGCACTTCTCCGCTCCCTCTTCCCCCTCGACAGCTTCTCATACAGTAGAATTCGAAATCACCTTCACCCTGAGACCAGAGAGGAAAGAAGGCGACCCGCTTTTCTTAGAAATGCACTAACTTTTGTTAGGCTAGCCTCTCGCTAAGTCTTAGAATGGACCTTGTAGGCGCACTATAGCAAAGCCTAGTAATAATACACCCGCGCTGCAGTTGAAAACGTGCCGGGTAACTTACCAGAGACCCGAGCCTAGATATGCTTTGCACAAGCTACGAAAAGTTGTATGAATCACGTGAACTGGTCGATGACACGACGTGGGGATAGACTTTGCTAAGGGCTTCTATCCCTTAACCCGCTGAAATTCGTCCACGCCTTATCGATAAGGATCAGCCAATTAGATCAACGCAATCGACTGTGCGCGTTGTTTGGATTTACTATTGATATACTTGACCGAAAGATTACCCCTGGCCCTTCCTTGTTGGTTGGGAAGCTAGTCACGTGTCAACACCATGCAAAAAGTCCGTAGGTCGAAAGCGCGTAGTGCATGCAGCAACCACAGCCTCCGCTCAGCACACAAACCGGCAGCAGGCTGCAATGGTGATCCAAGAGACTACAAGATAATGCACTTTGCTCAAGGGTCGGATGTGCGGTCCTCCTTAATCATCGATCGGACGATGCTATGGCGGACCCACTCAGCATCACCGCCAGCGTCATTGCGATCCTTCAGCTCACAGGCGAAGTGATCAAATACCTCAACGATGTAAAGGATGCTCCTGAAGAATGCAGGCAATGCAGAAAGGAGGCGGCCAGCCTCCTCACCCTCTTCTGCAGACTGGACGATCACCTTCAGGATGGACGATCCAACGAGCCTTGGTATAGAGTCGTTCGCAGCCTTGCCGTCCCAGACGGACCTATCGACCAGTGCAAGCAAGCGTTAGAGCAATTGCGATCCAAAGTAATGATTGAAAACCGCGCGCATAAACTCAGAACGATGCTGCTGTGGAAATTCAGCAAGGCAGAAGTCGCAAGCATCCTGGCAAAAATGGAGCATTTAAAGAGCCTTGTGAGCATCGCGCTGGAGATGGACCACTTGTAAGTGCCCTGGCAACGAAGATCGTAACCCGCATACTAATATCTTCCAGTAAACTCTCTCAAGCAATTCAGGCTAGTGTGGACACCCTACACATCAGCAACCAAGCGATTAAGGATGACAGTGCGTTCATGCGCGATACCATGCCTACCCTACAAGAAGACCTCGTTGCCGTCCGAGACGTTCAGAGCCTGCAATGGGACGCTCAGAAGCTCCAGCAGCACCACACAGTCATGGACTGGCTCTCGCCGACAGACTTCCCGGCCCAGCAGCACGATGTTATTACAAGGCGACAAGAAGGCACGGGACAATGGTTTCTAAACTCTCCAGAGTTTACAGATTGGCTGCAGGGATCCGGCAAGACACTGTTCTGTCCTGGCATACCTGGAGCTGGCAAAACGATGATAGCGGCCATCGCTGTCGACCACCTCGGTAATTTAGCACGAAGCAAGAATATTGGAGTCGCCTACGTCTTCTGTAATTACAAGTCGCAAGCGGACCAGAGCGTAAATACTCTACTGGCTACTATCCTGAAGCAGCTGGTGCAGACTCAGCCGGCTATAGCAGAACAAGTTATTCAACTTTACGACAGCCATTCTATCAAGAGGACGCGGCCATCGCTCGACGAAATTTTCACCGCACTCCAATCTGCTTGCACTAAGTACTCACGGGTGCACATTGTGGTAGATGCACTAGACGAATGCACAAACCAAGAGGGCTCACGCAGCCGACTGCTTGCTAAGCTTCGTAAGCTGCAGCATGGGTCAAATATACGCCTAATGGTCACTTCACGCTTCATACCGGATATAGAGCAGGAATTTCGATCAGCACTAAAGCTTGAAGTGCGAGCCAGCGACGAGGACGTACGGCGATATGTGGTGGGTCAGATACCACGCCTGCCGAAATGCATCCAACGCGACGATGAGATGAAGAGTCTAGTACAGGGGAAGATCGTCAAGGCTGTGGACGGGATGTATGTGCTCTCTTACCTTTGATAGAAGAAACCGAGCTAACAGAGTAGTCAGGTTCCTACTTGCACGCCTCCACATTGACTCACTGCTCGATAAGAAGACGAAGAAAAAGGTAATGTCGACTCTAGACAATTTAGCAAAGGGCTCCTCAGCACTTGACGAGGCATACAGCGAAGCAATCAAACGGATAGACGGGCAACTGCCTGAGGACCGTAAACTTGCACGGCACGTACTGTCTTGGATGACGTATGCGCAGAGACTACTTACTACTCAAGAGCTATGTCATGCTTTAGCAGTAGAGCCCGGTGATATAGAGTTGGATGAGGATAATATGCCGGATGTCGAAGACGTAGTCTCAGTATGCGCCGGGCTCGTTGCTGTAGACGAGGAGAGCAAGATTATCCGTCTTGTGCACTACACAACGCAGGAGTTCTTTGAGCGAGTTCGCTTAGAGTGGAGTCCTAACGCCCGGCAAGAGATAGCATCGGCCTGTCTAATCTACCTCTCGTTGGACTCGTTTCGATGCGGTAGCTGCAATAGCGATAAGGAATTCGAGGAGAGGGCGAGGAAGAGTATCTTCCTGGATTACGCGGCGCGGCATTGGGCAGAACATGTACGCCTAATAGAAGAGACGGTGTCTGAGTTAGCGCTCGCATTCCTTCGAGATGGTGGCTTGGTGTCGTGTAATACCCAGGTTATATCAGTGGGAAATTATAAATACAGCGGATATAGCCAAAGCTTTCCGCAAGCTACTACTGGGCTTCATCTTTTAGCGAGGTTTGGACTAGTTTCCTTATCAAGAATGCTTTTAACGGTCGATTATAAAGAGTCTTCAATCTATACCGACCCTAAGGACAGCTACGGTCGAACGCCGCTGTCGTGGGCGGCACAGAATGGTCATGAGGCGGTCGTTAAGCTGCTGCTAGAGACGGGCAAGGTCGACGTCGAGTCGGAGGGTAACAACGGTTGGGCGCCGCTGTGGTGGGCGGCATGGAACGGACACGAGGCGGTTGTTGAGCTGCTGCTAGAGACGGGCAAGGTCGACGTCAAGTCGAAGGATAATGATGGTATGACGGTGCTATCGTGCGCGGCATGGAACGGGCACGAGGCGGTCGTGAAGCTGCTGCTGGAGACGGGCAAGGTTGACGTCGAATCGAAGGATAACGACGGTATGACGGCGCTGTGGCGGGCGGCATGGAACGGGCACGAGGCGGTTGTTAAGCTGCTGCTAGCGACGGGCAAGGTCGACGCCGAGTCGAAGGATAACTACGGTCGGACGGCGCTATGGCGGGCGGCAGAGAACGGGCATGAGGCGGTTGTTAAGCTGCTGCTGGAGATGGGCAAGGTCGACGTCGAGTCGAAGGATAACCACGGTCAGACGGCGCTGTCGCGGGCGGCATGGAGCGGGCACGAGGCGGTTGTAAAGCTGCTGCTGGAGACGGGCAAGGTTGACGTCGAATCAAAGGATAACGGTGGTATGACGGCGCTGTGGTGGGCGGCACGGAGCGGGCACGAGGTGGTTGTTAAGCTGCTGCTGGAGACGGGCAAGGTTGACGTCGAGTCGAAGGATAACGGCGGTATGACAGTGCTGTCGTGCGCGGCATGGAACGGGCACGAGGCGGTCGTGAAGCTGCTGCTGGAGATGGGCAAGGTCGACGTCGAGTCGAAGGATAGCAACGGTCTGACGGCGCTGTCGTGCGCGGCACAGAATGGGCACAAGGCGGTTATTAAGCTGCTACTGGAGACGGGCAAGGTCGACGTCGAGTCGAAGGATAGCGACGGTCAGACGGCGCTGTCGCTGGCGGCATGGAACGGGCACGAGGCGGTCGTTAAGCTACTGCTAGAGATAGGCAAGGTCGACGTCGAGTCAAAGGATAACGACGGTATGACAGTGCTGTCGTGCGCGGCATGGAACGGGCACGAGGCGGTCGTCAAGATACTGCTGGAGACAGGCAAGGTCGACGTCGAGTCAAAGGATAACGACGGTATGACAGTGCTGTCGTGCGCGGCACAGAACGGGCACGAGGCGGTCATGAAGCTGCTGCTGGAGACGGGTGAGGTCGATGTCGAGTTAAAGGATAACGACGGTCTAACGGCGCTGTCGCTGGCGGCATGGAATGGGCACGAGACGGTCGTTAAGCTACTGCTGGAGATGAGCAAGGTCGACGTTGAGTCGAAGGATAACGATGGTCTGACGGTACTATCGTGCGCGGCATGGAACGGGCACGAGGCGGTTCTTAAGCTGCTGCTAGAGACTGGCAAGGTCAACGTCGAGTCAAAGGATAACAACGGTCTGACGGCGCTATCGTGGGCGGCACGGAATGGGCATGAGGCGGCTGTTAAGCTGCTGCTAGAGACGGGCAAGGTTGATGTCGAGTCAAAGGATAACGACGGTTGGACGCCGCTGTGGTGGGCGGCATGGAATGGGCACGAGGCGGTTGTTAAGCTGCTGCTTGAGACAGGTAAGGTTAATGTTAAGTTAAAGGATAACTACGGTTAAACGGCGCTGTGGTGGGCGGCAAGGAACGGGCATAAGGTAACTGTTAAGCTGCTAGAATTAAATAGACCATTTTTCTATACCTCCTCCCTACCCGCTACCTAACTGCCTGACTTTCTTATATAGCTTAGTAATAAAATCTACTTAATATATTTAACCACTTCCTAGGCTATACTAGTCCTTAGGCTACCTTACTAGAATTACAATATGCTTTTATATAATTGCTTAACTATACTTATTAGTATTACCTAAGTGCACTTAATTAGCCTATTAATCTTCGGATTTATTCGTTGTATTTAATAGGCATAGAAAGTAGAGGATTATAAGGATTATAGTACCTAAGTAGGGGGCTAATAAGTTATTATAAGGATAACTAATTAAAGATATAAATAACTATATAACCTCTATCTATATATTCCGACAATACTAAAATAAATTTAATTTAAAATTTGCCTTATAGTTGCTCTATATAGTAGGGCATTAAGTCCTATTATAACCCTAAATATAGCAGTTACTATATATTAGTGGTATTTACTGCTATACTAGAGCAGCCTAATTCTAATTAGCCTTTTACTCCTTATTTTTAACCCTTTAACTAAAGCCTAAGCCTCCTAGGCCTATAGAGCGCCTTTCTATATAATATACCTTTAGCAGTACTACTTCTTTTATTTTTAGTGTTAATTAGCTATATAAAGCTCTAAATTCTCCTTTATAAGCATAGTAGCTAAATATATTGCTATTTAGTACCCCTTAATAATCTAATTAACTACTTATATAGTTAGGCTCTAGGACTAGCGCTAAAGAAGGTCTTATATAAGCCTAACCTACTACTCTAGCTAAGCTATAGTATATAGTATTTCTAATATCTATAGAGGTGCTACTCTACTAGCTATACCTAGCAGAGAGGGTATTTTTATAACTATAAGTAATAATAGAATATGCTAAGGATTATAAGGTATAAGCCCTATAGCTAGAAATCTACTTTTAATATTTTAATCTAAAAATATAAATAGTTGTACCTTTATATACGTTATAAGGAAGTCTTTTTTATTAATATAGTGGATTTCTTAATATATTAGGAAAATAGGAAATAGTTATAACAGGACTAGCCTAGTTACAGTAGAAATATCTCGGTAAAACACTCGATAGATAAACTTAACGCTTTAACCGAATTCTGCCAAATTCTGCCAGCTTAATTAACTTCTACCAAGTTCTGCTAGATCAATCGAATTCTACCAAAGTCCGTCCGCGTGCGCACGTGCGCACGTATCGACCAAGACCCCTAACTATTTAATTATAAGATTCTCTGGTTATTCCTTTCTCTTCTTTACGCAATATCTTATTCTCTACAAGAGCTATACCCTTAGATTTAGATAGAATTTATATTATTCCTTTAAATCTACCCTAAAGGCTCTTCATGCCCTTATATTACGTTGCGTTAATACTACTACCCTTAAAATAGCAAACGAACTCGAATCTACTATATTAACCATTATAACCCTAGTTAGGGAACAAATAACTATAATGCAACAGTCCTTTACGGATGCCTTGGCCCAGTAACGAGCTATACTAGAAGCCTAGTATTAGTAATTAATCAAAGCAATACGCAAAGAACTCTATAACACCAAAGTACTCGCGTTAAAGACCCCGACAGTAACACCTATAAATAAGATCAAAATAACTGTATCCAAACCTGGCCCGTCAAACACAAACCTTAAACTAGTAACAGTAACTTAACCCACGTCTGTAACGAATCTAATACCTATTATAAAATCCAAAAAGCTTCCTAACCCTCTAATGTTTAATAGAAATTAAAATAACCTATATCCCTTTATAACTAAGCTCCGTCTTAAACTTTTAATAAACTATAACCGATACCCTACCAAAGCTAGTAAAGTTAGCTATGGAATATCTTGTTTAAGCAAAGATACTACATAAACCATAGACCCATTCTTCTATAACAGCACCTTCGTTAATTTTAAAATCTTTATCTCTCTACTAGAACGAACGTATAATAACGCCAGCCATAAACATACCGCTATTACTAAACTTAAAAACCTATAACAACAGAACCAAGACTTTACAAGCTTCTTTTCAGAATTTTTAGGCCTCATTAGCAAACTGGATTAAAATAAAGCCGCTAGAGTTGCTGCTCTTTAATAAGCTATTTCAGATAAAATTAGAGCATAGTTAGTAGGTAGGGAACTACCAAAGGACCTACCCAAATTTGCTATAATGTGTTAACAAATTAATAAGGACCTTTAATATAACAAATAGACTTATTCTCTAAAGCCAACCATACCTCGTGTTTAAAGCTCTATAAAACCAATATATACCCTAAAGCGCGACCCTTCTCTAAAACCTATGCACGACCCTATGGACCTCAACGCCACTCAATCCTACGCACCCTTAGGAACCAACGAACGAAGAACTTGAGCCGCAAATAGAGAATGCTTCGGATATGGTAAAAAAGGACATATCTAAAGGAATTACTGAACTCACCCTTTTAAAAAAGTCCGCCATAGTTCCTTCCGGTCTTCGAATCACACCCACTCCTTAAATCGCACTTATTCTTTAAGCCGTACTCGCTTCTTAACTTATACTCGTTCTATAAATTATACCCAGTTATTATAAAGCATCTTACCCTTAGCTAACTTAGAAAACGAATCGTCCTAGGGCCAAGTCGCGCCTTAGAACAAGAAGTGGAAGAGCATAAATATCTAGGCTCTTCCAGCGCTAATACACAACATAACTCCCTTGATGTACTTAGCAAAATTCAAACACTTAAAAAATAGAAGGAGGTATAAATCCTTATAAATAGCGGAGCTACCAGCATAGGCTTTATTAATACAAACTATACAAAAACCTAACACCTAAAATTAAAGAAACTCGATAAGCCCCAAGGCCTATAAGGCTTTAACGGTAAACCCTTAATATATAGCGAATTAATATACTACGCTCTTGTAAAAATGCGGATAGGTAAACACCTTAAATACATTTCCCTATTCATAACACCCCTAAAGCAATATAAGATGATACTTAGATATAGATAGCTAAAACAACACAACCCTTTAATTAGCTGGGTTAAAGAAATACTAAAGTTCCGTACAACCTACTGCCAAAGTTATTGCTTGAAACACCACTCGCCCTACAAATATACATATAACTATTCAAATTCAACACAATACAAATTACCCTTACTATAAACTTTAAACTAATATAACAAAGCCATAACTACTAATTATAGTAAAGAATGCAAAGATGTTTTGTTAAAACCTCTTAAAATTTGTATAATACAAGCCGCGCCCTTTATTTCATTAGCAAGAAAACAAGACCACAAAATCTTTGCTATAACAATAAAAGACATTAAGAAAGCGCTAGAACCAAAGCAATATATTAACCCTCAACCTCTTATACCCAAAGAGTACCATAATCTAATCAACGAATTTAAAAAATAATTTGCAGACTAACTAGCCCCACACCAAGATAAGCACGATTTTAAGATAGAACTTAAGCCTGGTATAACACCAAAGTTCGGTCCGCTATACAGTATGTCATAAGAAGAACTACTTATAATACAATAATACCTTAACAAACATCTAGAAAAAGGATTTATTCGCCCTAGTTAATCTCTATTCGCCTTACCTATACTATTCGTTAAAAAGCTAGGAGGAGGCTTAAGATTCTATATTAATTATTAAGCTCTAAATGCAATCACAATTCAAAACTAATATCCGATTCCCCTAATTCAAGAGACGCTCAACCGTTTGGCGAAGGCACGGTACTTTATAAAGCTTAATATAGTTACTGCCTTTAATAAAATCCGTATACGTAAAGGAGATAAGAAGTATACAGCTTTTCATACATAATAGGGACTCTTTAAATACCTAGTAATACCGTTTGGCGTAAAAAACAGTCCCGGTACGTTTTAGTAATACGTTAATAACACGCTTTATAAATTCCTTAATATATTTATTACCGCGTATATTAACAATATCTTAATCTACTTATCCTCGCTTTCTAAATATTAGAAATACATTAAAATGGTCCTTAAACGCCTGCGAGATGCGGGCTTATAATACAATATTAAGAAATACAAGTTCCACGCGTCCAAAGTTACGTACTTAGGCTTAATTATATCCCGCAATAGAATTAAAATGGACCCTAAGAAAGTCGCCGCGATTATAAACTAGGAAAGTCCTAGTAGCATATAAGACATTTAAGGATTTCTAGAATTTGCAAATTTCTATTATTAATTTATTAATCACTTCTCAAAAATTGTTTAGCCATTAGTAAACTTAACAAGAAAGAATATAAGATTTAAATAGACTACTAAATGTAAACAAGCTTTTAACAAACTAAAACATTATTTTATAACTACTCTAATTCTCGCCCACTTCGACCCTAACCTTAAATATATTATTAAAACGGACTCATCTAATTATGCCCTAGGAGGAGTGTTATCGCAATATAATAAGAACGGTAAGCTGCGTCTAGTAGCCTTCCTTTCCTAAAAGCTCGCCCCTGCCGAATCGAACTATAAGATATACAATAAGGAACTACTTACAATTATTAGATGCTTTAAACAATGGCGTCCAGAACTTAAAGGATCGCTATTCCTAATATACGTATTAACAGACTACAAAAACCTATAGTACTTTATAACTATAAAATAGTTAACGCAGCGCCAAATTCGTTGGGCCGAATACCTCTCACGATTTAACTTTAAGATTATATACTAACCGGGCAAACTTAATTAGAAGCCTAATACATTAACACAATAGTTACAAGACTTACCTATAAACGCCTTAAATAAACGAATTATAAATTAATTACAGATCTTATTACCCCCTAAACGTTTTAAGAAACTACGTCCTATATTCCTAAATACGGAACTTAACAGAAACAAATCAGAAATTAATAAATGGGAAATAGAAATTAATAAGCTAATAGAATATAAATACAAGAACGATGCATGGATAATAGATATAATGGGAGCAATTTAAACAGGAAAATAATAGTATAAAGATATTACACTCGCCAAATGCGAAATTCATAATAATTAACTATACTATTAACAGAAAATGGTAGTCCCGAATTCTAAACCTTTGCGATTTAAGATACTCAAATTTATATACAACTCTCCTATAGCAGGACATCCTGGCTGTGCGAAGACGTATAAGATAGTTCAACGAGCGTATTACTAGCCTATAATACACAACTATATGCGAAAATACGTCCAAGCATACAGAACGTGTGTTTATGGAAAAACTTCTCATATAAAGAAATAAGGAGTACTCTAACTATTGTCAATTCTAATATAAAGATAGCGTGATATCTTAATTAACTTTATGGTAGATTTACCTAGCAGTAACGGATTTATAAATATTATAGTAGTAGTTAACCGCCTTATAAAAATGCGACATATAATTCCCATGGACTCAATTAATGTTATCTTAGTAGCTGAATGTTTTGTTAAACACGTCTTTAAGCTGCATGGACTCCCTAACTTAATAATATCCAACTATAGAAGCCAGTTCGTTTCAGACTTCTGGCAAGCTCTATATAAATAATTAAGTATACGAACACGACTCTTAACTACATTTTATCCAGAGACAGACAGTCAAACCAAAATTGCGAACGCGATTATAGAACAATACCTATAAATGTACTACTCCTACCTGCAAGATAACTAGGAAAAGTGGCTACCTTTAGCTAAGTTTACTGCAAATAATACGATAAATAAATTAATAGGCATAACGCCGTTCTACGCGACCTACAGATAAGACCCTTAACTTGGATTTAAACTACAACCTAAAATTAATACAACAGGACCTACAATTAAATGGATTTAGTTAATTAATGCGCATAACTTTACTAATTAAATAAAGCAGTTAATAGAACTACTATAAAGTGAATTAACGTACGCTTAAACGGTACAGGAATAGCATGCAAATAAAGGACAAGCTCCCGCGTGGGACTTTAAAGAAGGTGATATAGTTTACCTAAATATATAAAACATAAAGACTTAACAGCCCTTAAAGAAACTTAATTGGAAGTTCGCGGGCCTATACTAAATTAAAAAGAAACTAAGCCCATACGCCTATAAGCTTAAACTGCCAACTAAGATAAAAATACACCTAACGTTTTATATAAGCTTGCTGCAACCCTTAAAGGGTAAACCTTTAACTCGCGAAGTGCCGCTGCCACCTCCCGTAATTATTAACAACGGTAATAGTTCTTACTTTATTAACTTAATTAACGATATGCGATAGAAAAAACGATTTAAACAATTTAAACTTCTTATTAAGTAAAAAGGATATAAAATACAAACCTAGGAAACCTATAACCAGATTAAGGCCGACGCGCCTTTCTTAGTAAAAGAATTCCATAAGGACCATCCTTCGCGGCCTGCTCTGGCTAGATGGATATAATATAAAGGCAAACAACTACCACCTAACATAAATACACGAAACTCGAATTTAAAAAGAACTTAAAATAAGTTATAACGTTTATAACGCGATCATGTAACACGTAAGATATTAAGGAACTTCAACCGGCGGTTAAAGTTATCTAATTGGTTAGATCTGCCTTGCCAAGACTACCACCCAACACAAAAATACAACACGCGATAAAATTATAAATTCTTAACTAAATTGAATTATTTTAAACCTTCGGCCAAAGGGGGGGGTACTATAACGGGACTAGCCTAGTTACAGTAGAAATGTCTCGGTAAAACACTCAACAGATAAACTTAACGCTTTAACCAAATTCTACCAAATTCTGCCAGCTTAATCGACTTCTGCTAAGTTCTACTAGATTAATTAAATTCTACCAAAGTCCGTCCGCGTGCGTATGTGCGCACGCATCGACCAAGACCCCTAACTATTTAATTATAAGATTCTCTAGTTATTCCTTTCTCTTTTTTACGCAACGTCTTATTCTCTACAAGAGCTATACCCTTAGATTTAGATAGAATTTATATTATTCCTTTAAATCTACCCTGAAGGCTCTTCGTGCCCTTACAATAGTATAGGAAATTTAATTTTACTAAAAGTGTTTTTAGGGCCTAGGTGTAACAAAACCTTATAGTAAGAACTACTGTAGTCCTGTTAATAGGCTAGGTATATAGGTAAGAATAAATTAATAATATAATAATAACTAGTAGAGTGGTTGCCTAATAGATTAACTCTAATTGTATTTTAAGATTAACTATAAAGAGAGAACTATCTATAGTAGGGACTAAGGTTCTTTAAATACATAACTGTACTCCTAAGAAATCCTCTTTTATACGTAAGGTACGTGTTATACGTGTTATACATAGACGTATACTACGTATACTCCGTATACTGCGTATAACATTATATAACTTACTTACCACTCTTTGTTATATAGTTCTACTAGATCTATCCTAAACTATACCTATATTAACTAACTAGCTTCTGCCAACTCTTCTCCAAGTAGTTATAATATTATACTTAAAGCGTCCGTAATACTATCTCCCTTCTCTTTATCTTTGTCTTTAAAGATTCCTAACATCTCTAAGTTATCTACTAGAGGTATAATGTCTGTTTAATTAGTCTAGTTAATATCCTTACTTATTATACCTAAAGCTTCCTCTTCTTTATAAGCGCAACGCTATGCTCGCACTGTGGCTGCTATATTGTTGCTTAGTAAGACAATATTATCTCTATATTCTTATTATGCGAAAGCGGGGTTAGTGTGTATTATAATAGCAAGTCCCTTGTCTTAACTGTTACGGACGCTTTAAGTACAATGTTATAACTACTTAGAGAAGAGTCGGCGGAAGCTAGTTAGTTAATATAGGTACGGTCTAGGATAGATCTGGTGGAACTATATAATAAGGAATAGTAACTAAGGTCACGTGGTGTTAAACGTATTAACTATGTTAAATAGAAGGGACGTTATGTTTAATACGGACAACACGTACCTTACATACAAGAGAGGATTTCTTAGGAGTATGGTTATATATTTAAAGGACCTTAGTCCCTACTATAGATAGTTCTCTCCTTAGAGTGAATCTTAGAATATTATTAGAGTTAATCTGTTAGGCAACCACTCTACTAGTTATTATTATATTGTTATTTTTGTCGTACCTATATACCTAGCCCAATAACAGAACCCACTGTAGTCTAAGCTATAAGGTTCCGTTACACATTTACTACTAAGGTTACAGTATTAGAATAAAATTAAATAACATACCTCTAAGAGCAGCACCAGTCACGACAGTATTAGTAATAGCTACAACCTCAGGGCCAGGAGATACCAGTATGGACAATAAGGATTCTTAAGTGGTTATATAAGGTTAGTTACAGGAAATAGTTAATCACTTATAAGATAATAATAGGATACTTAAAGAACGTATTAATAGAATTGGAGTAGTAAAGATTAAGTTACCTTTAATTAAACAATTCTTAGGAGAGAAGTTAAAGCTTAAGGGATTTTTTACGCAAATGTACTTTAAGGTAGTACAGGAAGGAGCGAAGTTAGCAATATTGTTAGACCAAGTAGCCTATGCAGGGTTGTTCCTAACAGGGAGGGCACTTAAGTAGTTTAAGCCGTATCTTATAGAAATATAGGCTAATGGCATAACAACTACTAACCAAGATGTACGGTATATATTTGCTAGTTAGAACGGGTTCGTAGAGCAACTAACACAGATATTTAAAGACCCGGAAGCCACAACTATAGCAGAACAAAAGCTTTAGAACTTAGTATAATGCACTTTAGCAATTAAGTATACAATATAGTTCTAAACACTAGCTATATAGGTTAAGTGGAATAATAAGGCGCTTATGGTATAGTATAAATAGGGACTTAAGGCTAAAGTCTAGGACGCAATTATCCTAATGAAAGATACGGATACTTTAAGAAAGTTAATAGATTAGTTAATAAAGATTAATAATAGAATCTACCAAAGGGAATAAGCTAAGAGAGGGCAAGATAAAGTTCTATAGTTATATAAGGCGCAGAGTACGCAACAATAGACATAGAGTTAAAAACTATAGAATGGCGCAGAGCCAATAGACCTAAGCGGTACTAAAGAAACCTAAAAGTGGGAAAAGAAACTATAGAAACCTAAAGGTTAAGGATTAAGTGATTAAAGGACCTAAAAGCAGAGGCCAAACTAGGGATTTTAGTAGTAGAAGACATTTAGGCGAACTCTATAGTAAGAAAGATAGTTTAAAGATAGAGCTTGCATAAATTGCAAAAAATAGGGTCATTTTGCCAGAGACTATAGAGGTGGTTAGAGTAACCACGCGGTAAAGGGAACTAGACTAGCAGATAGCGCGTACATACAAAGAGATAATAGTGCACTGTAAGGAATAAAGGAGTGTTTAATTAATAGTTTTATATATTGTTATAACAATATATACCAAATTCATAAGGACGCTAAGTACGGCGTAAGCTATTAGCCGTAAGAGCTATTGTTATCTAAGTTTAAAAGAACCAGCAAACCAGCTCGCAGATTAGATATTAAAGATAATAAGTTTAATAAAGGCGAAGCATTTACCAATAATAAGGCAATAAAGGCAGCTTACTAGGAGCGTGCAAACCTTAGAGAAGTTAAAATAGAAGTAGAGACTAAGACTATTATAAAACAAGGTTTAGAAACGGGTATAACAATACTATTAGATATAATTTCCCTTGCTTTATAAGACGATAGGAGTAACGTTTAGAAGAAACTAAGTAAGTAGACAACTGCTAGTGCTAGCTTATTACTTAATAAAGGCAAAAGGCCACAGGCTTAAGATTTTTAAGAAGAGATAAAAAAAGCTTAAGATTCTTAAAATAAGATAAGACATACCTAAGGACCCACAACGGACAAAAACCAATGGGAAAGGGCAGTAACTTAGTTTAGCAATAAACAAATAAGTATAGGACGCAAGTTTAAGAACTACAAGTTTAGAGAATAAATAAGAACGTTAGCAATCCCAGGTAAATATAGTGTTTAGCCTAAAGATTAAACAGTTAATACTAGGGTTAAAAAGCAAAACGACTATAAGGATCTAGCTGCAAGACGCAGAAAATAAGAAACTATAGATAAGTTTAGAACAAGAATTATTATATAGCAAGAGCAAAAGCTAGACAAGAGATTAGCTATACTAGGTTATATAAGGGATAGAGTACCCATATAAAGAGTTACTAATAGGCTAAGTATAGGGACACCTAGGGTAAAGTAGTTAGATAAACTAGAATAAAAAGAGGATCTAGATATTCTAACTAGGTTTAAAGAAAGATATACTAAAGGATGTTATAATGCAGTAATAATAAGGTACTTTCTAATGGATAGACCATATACACTAAACCAGTTGTATAGAAAGTGGTATAGGCAACAACATAATGATAAATAGGAAGACTTTTATATATAGCTAGACGAAAAAGTTGTCTAAAACCAACCCATTATAGAGAAACATATAAGTTATATTAAAGGAGTATTAATTATAATATTAAGGAACCTAGAAGAGAGATCTAGGGACTAGAGAAGTGAACAATAAATCTTAGTACCTATAGCAGAGATACTAGTGGTTAGGTTAACTAGGTATAGGTTTAAACTTAAAAATAAAGACAAACTAAGAGTTAACCTAAAACACACAGCGCATTATATACTATTATAGATAGCTTATATAGATAACATGTATAACATGTATAGAGCACCTAAAGATAAGAACCGGAAGTACCTAGTAAGGATATATTAGGTACTAGAAGAAAAGCGGTTTAGAAATACTAAGTATATATATAGTTAGCACCTAGTAGAAGTACAAGGTTAAGAAGACTTAATACTTTAACTAGGAAGATTCCTTACAGAAGAATACCTAGATAGATAATAGTAGTAGAAGTGCCCAGAGAACACTTGTCCATAGCACGTAGAGAAAAAGAAATAAACTAAGTATTAGCTAAAAGTAGACTAAGTACAAGCAGGATCTAGCAGCCAACAGTTAGGAAAAGGGGAGGCGTATAGGACTAGAGGGAACCAATATTAGAGCCTTAGACCCTTAAGGGAATTTAAGGGCAATACCTAAATTTAAAAGCTAAGTGGCAAGATTAGCAGTTTAAAGCGTTAGTAGATAGTGGAGCAACTAGGAACCACATATTACCAAAGGCAGTAGAAAGGATAGGGTTACTATATAGACAAAAGGAATACCCGTATCCACTTATAACAATTTTAGGAGATTAGATAGCCTATAGAGGAGGTATTATTAACCTTAAAATAGGACCTATTTAGATAACTATTAAAGGGAGACCAGTTAGAATGTCTTTTAATATCCTACCATTAGGACAGGATAAGGCAATACTAGGAATGCCTTAGTTACAGAAATACAATCTAAAGATCGATTGGGTTATAGGTTAAGTCGATATTAAGGATACACGACAGCGCAAAGTGCGACAGTAAACTAAGTTAGTATAGTACCAAGTTAGAGCGACGTATAAAAAGACTAAGTAAGGCTTAAGTTATATACCAAAGAGATACCACAAGTATGGTAAAAAGTTATGGTTACTAAAAAGTGAAAAGCTGTTAAAGTATACAGCTTGGGACTATAAAATAGAATTAGAAAAGGAAACAAGTCTAAAGTTCTTTCTAATCTACAAGCTTACTAAAATAGAGTTAGTAGCGCTTAAGGAGTTTATTTAGGAGAACTTATAAAAGGGATATATTAGACCATTACAGTTATTAGTAGGATATCTAGTATTATTTATCCTAAAGAAAAACGGAAAACTTAGGATGTGTATAGACTATAGATAGTTAAATAGTATTACTAGAAAGGATAGGTATTTTTTACCCTTAATTAGCGAAATCTAAGATAGGATAGGCAATATAAAGATCTTTATAAAGATAGATCTAAGATAGGCGTACCATTAGATTAGAATTAAAAAAGGCAACAAATAGAAGGCAGCCTTTAGGTCAAAGGAAGGACTATATAAACTATTAGTTATACAATTCGGGCTTATAAACGCACTAGTAATATTCTAGAAGTGAATTAATAGTATATTAGGAGAACACCTAGATGAATTTGTTATAGTATACCTTAATAATATTATCATCTACTTAGAGAATAAGGAAGAATATAGAGAACATATTAAGTAGGTCTTAAAAAGACTATAGGAAGAACAGATGCTAGTAGCAATTAAGAAATATAAGTTCTTTACCTAGAAGACTAATTTTATTAAATTTATTATTAAACTAGGCTAACTTAGCATAGATCTAAAAAAGATTAAGGCTATAGTAAATTAGCAGAAACTAGAGAACGTTATATAGTTAAAATCGTTCCTAGGGTTTTGCAATTATTGTAGAAGGTTTATAGCATAATGGTTATAGAACATTAAACCATTTACATAGTTAACAAAGAAAGAAGAACCGTAGGCATAGGGGAAGGAGCAATAAGAGTTATTTAAAAGAATTAAAGAGTTATTTACTTAGGAGCCAGTTCTTAAGATCTATTAACCAGGGTTAGAGATGGTTATAAAAACAAATGCATTAGACTTTACACTAGGGGCGTGCTTCCTATAGAAATATTAAAATAGATGGCACCTAGTAGTATACTACAGTTAGAAGATAACACCACTAGAGTTAAACTATAATATCTATAACAAAGAGTTATTAGGTATAGTTACAGCACTTAAAAAATAGAGAGTATTCTTACAAGGCACAGAGAAACCATTTATAGTTAAAACGGACTATAAAAACCTTATAGGATTTCTAACAACAAAGGAACTTAACTAAAGACAGGTTAAATAGGCGGAAATGCTTATAGAATACTATTTCAAAATTTAGCATACTAAGGGTATAGATAATGCACAAGCAGACGCTCTAAGTAGAAAGGCTAAACTATAGAGTAGTAAAAAGCTATCAGGAGCTTTATTATAAAAGAATCAAAATAGATTAATTAGGTACAATTATCTAAAGATTATAGCGACTAAGGAAAGTCAGATCTATAAGTTACTAAAGAGTAATTGGACACAAAAGATCTAAAAAGTATAGGTAAAGAATCCAGACTTAGAGTAATACAAAAATAGAGAGGCAACGTATATACCTAGGTCTATTACAGAAGAATTTATTAAGGAATTTTATAAGGGAATGACACAAGGACATAACGGAGCTATAGGCTTAGTGTTAAGGCTTTAAAAGGAGTACATTATTTAAGAAATCTAGGGACTAGTAAGACAAGTTATAAAGAAATATCTAGATTGCCAAAGAAATAAACCAACGAGGTATAAGCCGTACGGAGGGCTATAACCTATTAAGACACTAGGAAGACCATAGGAGGTTATATTATAGGACTTTATTATTAAGTTACTAAAGTTAAGAGATCCTATTATAGGACAAGATTATAACGCGATTTTAGTAATAGT
>Ga0307507_10003234_pt1 | contig 32087 bp, 13 predicted proteins | sample 7_EM_MG_FD_207223 | JGI IMG/M metagenome (GOLD analysis project Ga0307507, IMG submission 207223) | Populus trichocarpa ectomycorrhiza microbial communities from riparian zone in the Pacific Northwest, United States - 7_EM | ecosystem: Host-associated > Plants > Roots > Unclassified | place... | reverse complement strand
GTGTCCCGCGGCACTAGCGTGGCGAGGAGCCTTAAGCTCCTCGCCCTCCCTTATCCAATAAAATGAAGCTATTAACCAACATCACTGTAACCTACTCGAGTAGTCGTTATTGGTGAGTCACCCTGTGTGACCAACAACCTATAAAGCCTCTCTACTATATAAGATTAAATTTAATATAATCACTCGCGCTAATTATTAAGCGTTTAAGTTTATTTACGCCTTTGCCGTATATTAAAGCCTTAATAATAAGGTTAATAATATAGCCAACACACTAAAGCCGCTCCTTTTTAGCTACTAAGAGGCTTTATAAGAGGTAGTTATAGAGCTTATTATTATTACTAGCGTTATTAGACTTTAAGGAGCTAAGCTTATAATTAAATTGATACTTTTAAATTATTAATACTAGGGCCGTTGCTATATTCTTAGTACAGAATAATCCTTACAGTTATAAAAGGCCTAAAAGTACTAGTTAAAGCTTTCTACCTTTATTAATGAAATAAGCCACTATACTAAGTAGTAACATTCTGTTTATAAATATCTAGATATTATAGGTAAGATTAATTTTACTAAATACAGTAAGGAGAAGGTCTTTAATATTAACGCGTTACTATTTAAACGCGGTTTTAATCCGATCGATTAGTAATATAGGCGCCTTTATAAAATAGTCTTAAATCTAAAGACGGTTAAATATTAGCAGAGCACGTATAAAAGGCAATATTTTATAGAATTTTCCAATTAATATAAGCTTAAATATAGCCAGCTGCCCAGAACGGCTAGCGTTTATAACTGCTAGCGGAAGTAAAAGCTTCTATAGCTAGTTATTATATTCTACTACTATAACTTTTAGGGTTAATAATAAGGTTATGCTTTAATTTTAAATAGCTGTTAATATAATTGTTGCCGTTAATTATAAGTAAAATACCTAGTTTTTAAGCTAAATAGTAGAGCTTATATAGCTAGAGCCTCTTTTTACCCAAAGGACTGTTTTAAAAAAGGTCTACCCTATACTTCTATATTAGTAATATAGGAGCTTTACTTAATAATAACCGCTTATTAGTAACTTAGTACCTATATTTACTAGTAAGCTTACCGTATATTATTAGGTAAAGATTATCCTAATTAATAGGAAAGATATAGCCGTAGTTCTAATTAGCTAGAGGAGGCTCTTGCGATATAGAATTATCTTAATCGCCTAATTTGGTATTATTTTTAATTAGAAAAGGGGAGGAAGCAGTTAATCTATAAACCCTACGCGGTGTTAAAGGAGTTAAGTAACGCGTAAATAGTAGATTTAATAAGGAAGAAGTAGAGGAAGAAGTAGAGGAAAAGCTCTACTGCCTAGCTAACGCGTAAAATATAATATACGTTACATTTTGCATTGGTAATAAAATAGTAAATTTCGGCATAGGAGAACGGAGATATTAGGGAAAATACTTTATTTACTATAGTTAAGCGAGAGATTCCTACAGGTTTCTCATTGCTTAGCGTACAATCTTAGTTAAAGATTTAAATATCCTTAACTTCTACCAAAAGCTTTAACTTACCACCAAATCTCACCACCAAGGCAGCGAGCTGCCAGCTAGCTGCAGTCTTTTAGCTAACTGTCACAACTCTATAAGCTCGCTGACTGCTTACGTTATCAGCCTCTTGGCAGCGATGCTGACTCTTGGACACACTGGTTATCTACTAGTAGGGGGCATTTAAATAGCTCTCTATAGATAGTAAAGGAGAAAATACCAATATTATCGTTACGCTTACGGAGCTCTATAATATTAAAAGGGTTATAGCTTCCGTATATTACCTATAGGCGTAAGGCTTAATTGGAGTCCTTGTATAATCATAATCACCAATTTTGGGCGACTATATTGATTATGTGCATCCCTGCAGACTACCCCCTTCCAGTGAACTTGCTTCTACGAGACATTGAAGCCAATTACGAAAAGTTTTTTAATCCACTACTTTGGACACTACATGGCAAGAAGGAAGCGGATTGAACAAGATGTAGAGCAGGGAGAATTATTTTTGCTCGTACGAAAGATCATTGGTTGATGCACTTGGGAGCTTGGTGATTCGGACGAGCAAGTGGGAAATGTAGTAGATATCACCCTGGTCGCTCCTGCATAATCTTTTAAGCAGAGTACCCTTATTAAGCAAAAACAAACACCTAAACACCTCATCACCTCCCAACGAACACGGTGGACCCACAGAAATACTAATCTCTAGCTCAACAATTTCAGCCCGCCAAACCCCATTACCTTCATCTCCTGCGCATACTCTGCCGCACGCCTAAAAGTTCCCTTCCCTCCATTACAAGCACCACTCTCAAGATGCTGTGCCAGACCACTCACAGTCGAGAATTGCCTAACAGCCTTCTTCTTGCTCCCCTCGCCCATCAAGGCACGCGGGCAATGGAATGATATCTCATCGGGTACTGGTAAGGGCAAGGACATAGATACCTGAGTATGGACCCTTGACGACAGATGTTGCTGAAGTGCGCTATGCTTGAATGTGCGAGTACAGGACGGAGGGCAGAGGGGGCATGTTTGATAGCCACTCCGAGTAAGAGGTCGGAGGGTAAGTATGGAGTGGAAGTTCGTGTTAGTTGAGAGAGTGGATGTGGGTGTGAGAATCGCGGAGGGTGGATAGGAGTCGAGGAATTCGGTCGAGGTTGGGGTGAGTATCGAAGTCGCAGACGGGTTGTCCTCTAGCAGCCACTGTGCCGTGACTCCTCCCGATGTTATTATCCGTCCTGTATCATTCGCTGCAATAGCTGCATTCAGTTTCGTCTTCGTCATCCCTGACACACACACACCCCAGTCTCCAGATGTTGCAACTGTGCCGACGGGCAATTAAACCGCTTCTTGCACTTCGCATCTGCTACACACTTGATGTCGCTCAGCGGATTATGTCGCACCGACGACAGATGCCGCCCCAGCGCACCCCAATTCTTGAAAGTCCTTTCGCACTTCTTGCACTTCGTTCGGTAATTGCCCTCCTCTTGTTAATTTTGTTTCTTCTTCTTCTTCTTCTTCTTCTTGTTGCCCCCCTTCCGCGGTCCGTGTGCCTTATTGAAACGAAGATGCTCTGCGAGTGCCCCTTCATTTTTGAAATCGCGCTCGCAGTCGCAGCACCGGAAATGTGTCGCGGAAGATGGCGTCATCGGTGGGACGGGGGCGTGCGATTGCATGTGTAGTGCGTGTAACCATCTCGTAGGAGAGAGGATGTCGCAGTTGTGGCAGTAGGCATGCAGGCTCTCGCGCTGGTGGGCTTCGAGGGATGGTTCCTGTGCGAAGCGCCGCCTGCATTCGGGACAGGAGTATTTGTCGATGGGGGGTAGGCGGGCTTCGAGTAGCGCTTCGTGGCTGTCAGAGGGATCGCAGCGGGGGCAGGGGCAGTGTTTGGTGGATTTTTGGTGTTGGATCAGAGAGGGCATGGCGGTGGTAGTGGGATGCGATATTAACGGGGCTACATTCAATGGGGAGGAAGTGGATGAAAGAGGGAAAGAGACTGGGTGAGGGGAGTGAGGGACGGGATTGCGGGGTAAACGGCGTCTGTATCTGTTCATTGGCGGGGTTCTTCAGGCAGGCAGGAGTCAGTTTCGCGGGTCTGTGTTACTCTACTAGGGGAGTCGTCTTTGCGTCATGGCTGGGCCGTGGCAATCTACTTTGAAGAAACTGCCTCTTCACAACTTGAACAGGATCAAGAACAGAGTCTAGATTGTTCGATGATAGTGAGACATCGCAATTAGGAGACACTGCCGAACACAACCGACGAACCTCCCATCACAGGAGGGACGCTTCCCCACTCATGAATCGATTCTCAGTAGTAATAGTGCGAGTATAAAGTTACGCTTGCGTAGAAGAAGTAGACTTACGTATAATAAGTAATGAAGTTAACTAAATTAAATAAAGGAATATTATACTTTTATTTAACGACTTAGAGATATAAGATATCTTTAAGGACGAAGATAAAGGGAGGGAGGATAGTGTTATAGACCTTATATTAGAGATATTACGGCAGAGCTAGACGAGCTACCAGAGGTAGTATAGGCTATAATAGACCTAGTAGAACTATATAATAAGTGGTAAGCAAGTTATAATACGTATAAGGGGATTTCTATCGACCTGAAAATAAAGGTTAGGAAAATTCGTGATAGATTAAACTACGAAGAAAAGAGACTATCCCTTAACCCGCCAATTCGCGTCCTGTAGTTATCGATAAGGGATCAGCCAAGCGGAGAACCCGGTTCAATGCAAGTGCCCAATTAAATCCAGTAGCGAATTCTCTAAGGACCCTAACGGGTTAAGGGATATATACATGAAATAGGTGGCGAAAAGGTAGACATAAGTCACTGGCTGACGACAAAGCTGACGACAACAAATTGCTACCAGGTAGGCAGTAGGCGACAGGTCGACAATTTCTTCTGCGTTAGAAATTGTACTTAAGGACTTACAGTCCCTACTGTAGATCTCTTTATAGTAAATCTTAGAATACAATTGGAGTTAATCTGTTGGGTACTTACTCTACTAAGCCGATCTTGTTGTACTTCGTTATCTACATACCTAGCCTATTAATAAGTCCACCGTGGTATTTCCTCCAAGGCTTCGTTACACGTGCACACCAACGATCTACGAGGGGTCTGATTTATGAGCTAACGTTTGACTAGTAGCTATAGGAAATTTGCTGATTGAAATTAACCCTTTTGATTTGTTAGCCGATAGTCAAGTTTCCTCCTAATATCTAGCCGCAGAACTGCACTCGCTCCAAACCGTCAATTTATAGCGTTGCGGCTACTGCGGCTACTGGTTATATATTGTCTTAATGGTTCGGTACATACTACTTCCTGCCTTCGACCATTACGATATGATATCCCTCACTTGTCTTCACCTCGGCCCATTTCGGGTTTCCTGTCGAGCTGGGTTCGAGTTCATAGGCAACCTTTTCAAATTCCGCAAGTAAGCTTCCACGAGTCTTCCATCCGAGTGAGCCACCTAGCGAACAATCCTTACTATTAGCATAAGCCAGCAAAATCTACTTCTCGAGCAGGCAGGTTTACGTGCCTCTCGATCCTGGGAGAGCAACTCACCCTGCCTTGCTTTGTCCTCCGAGAACTCTTTCGCAACCTCGTCAAATTTCATGCCGTCTCTCAGTTTCGCCAAAGCTTCTTCTTTCTTTGAGTGTTTTTCGCAGAGTATGTGTCGTACGTTAAGGCTAGTGGTGGCTTTGAGTTTCCCCGATCCGCTGCCTTTCTCGTCCCCTGCATTGGAGGGTGCCTTTGCTTTGCCTTTCCCAGCGCCTCCTGAGCTTGCTGTCTTGTTTTTTTTAGGTGCCATCATTTAGCGCGAGCCCGGGAGCGCGAGGTGTAAAAGTGCTAAGGAGTGAGGGGGTTGTCTACTGCAAAGTTCGCTTGGTATTCGAGGGTCAGCCGGGAAGTCACGTGTTCAGCCAGCCACATATTCGAGTATATCCACAGCGCCACCAGCGCCAAGCTGTGGACATACTCGTATCAAGGGCCGCCCGCTAATCGAGCCGCTAATCGGTGCTGACCATAGAGTATTAGGGCCTTAAGTATACATAAAAAAGTCCTCCCTACCTAACCCTTGATCGCGGTAGCGCGTATACTATTATATCTACTATATAAGATAACGCTAAACTAGAATCCTTGTTACGGGACACCCCTATAACACCTTATACACATCTACCTGTTTCTACCGACTAAGCAACCAGAGACTGACCACGAGACGGCAATCTGCCGCATTCTGCCATATTCTGCCAAGTTCTACCAGGACCGCTACCCGTGTCCTATTCTGCCCCATATATATATTAACTAAGCAACTAAGTTAACAATATATACCCTTTCTCCCTATTTCCTTACCTTCTTTCCTTATATAACGTCTTAACTTTATTATATAGTTTATATATATAGCTTAATAATATCTACCTTACTATATATTATCGTCGCTTATATAAGATAAGACCCTAGGACTAACGTATTCCACCATGTAACGGGACTAGCTCAGTTATAGTAGGAATGTCTCGGTGAAACACTTGATAGATGAATTCCGACGCTTTGACCAAATTCTGCCGAATTCTGCCAGCTTAATTGACTTCTGCCAAGTTCTACCAAGATCAATCGAATTCTACCGAAGTCCGTTAAAGACCGCGTGCGCATATGCACACGCATTGACCACCAAGCCCCTAACTATTTAATTATATGATTCTCTTGTTATTCCTTTCTCTTCTTTACGCAACGTCTTATTCTCTACAAGAGCTATATACCCTTAGGTTTAGATAGAATTTATATTATTCCTTTAAATCTTCCCCAAAGTCTCTTCACGCCCTTATATTACGTTATGTTAATACAACCACTATTAAAATAGTAAACGACCTTAAATCCCACGCGTTAACCATAAGCATTATAACCCTAGTTAGAGAACAGTTAACTGTAATGCAAGAGGCCTTTATAGATGCCTTAGCTTAGCAGCGGGCTGCACTAGAAGCCTAGTATTAATAATTAATGGAAGCACTTCGCGAAAAACTCTGTAACGTCCAAGCACCTATATTAGAGACCCTAACACCACCTATAAACGAAATTAACATAATGGTGTCTAAGCCTGGCCCCTTAAACGCGAATATTAAACTAGTAATGGTAACTTAACCTATATCTATAATAAATTTAATACCCACTATAAAATCTAAAAAGCTCCCTAATCCTCTAATATTTAATAGAAATTAAAATAACCTACGTCCCTTTGTAACCAAGCTCCGTCTTAAACTTTTAATAAACTATAACTAATACCCTACTAAAGCTAGCAAGGTTAGCTACAGAATATCTTAATTAAGTAAAGACGCTGCACGTACTATAGATCTATTCTTCTATAACGGCACCTTTATTAATTTTAAAATCTTTACCTCTCTGCTAGAATAAACGTATAATAACGCCAGCCGTAAACATATAGCTGTTACTAAACTTAAGAACCTATAACAATAGAACTAAGATTTTACCAGCTTCTTTTTATAATTTTTAGGCCTTATTAGCGAGCTAGATTGGAATAAAGCCGTTAGAGTTACTGCTCTTTAATAAGCTATTTTGGATAAAATTAGAGCCTAGTTAGTAGGTAAAGAACTACCAAAAAACCTATCCAAATTTGCTATAATATATTAACGAATTAATAAAGACCTTTAATATAACAAATAGATTTGTTCTCTAAAGCTAACCATACCTCGCGCCTAGAACTCTATAAAACTGGTATATACCCTAAAGCGCGATCTATCTCCAAAACCTAAAAGCCCTACGTACGACCTTATGGACCTCAATGCTGCTTAATCTTATATACCCTTAGGAACTAACAAACAAAGAACCTAAGCTACAAATGGAGAATGCTTTGGATGCGGTAAAAAAGGATATATTTAAAGGCATTGCCGAACTCACCCCTTTGAAAAGGTCCGCCGTAGTTTCTCCTAATCCTTAAATCATACACGTTCCTTAAGCCGTACTCATTCTATAAATTATACTTAGACGCCATAAAGCATCTCGCCCTTAGCTAACTTGGAAAATAAATTATCCTAGGGCCAAGTCGCGCCTTAGGATAAAAGGTGGAAGAGTATAAGTGTCTAGGCTCTTCTAGCGCTAATATATAACACAACTCCCTTAATGTACTTGGCGAAATTTAAATACTTAGAAAGTAGAAGGAAGTATAAATCCTTATAGACAGCGGAGCTACTAGTATAGGCTTTATTAATATAAACTACGCGAAAACTTAATGCCTGAATTTAAAGAAACTTAATAAGCCTTAAGGCCTATAAGGCTTTAATAGCAAACCCTTAATATATGGCGAACTAATATACTACGCTCTTGTAAAATTGCGGATGGACGAATACCTTAGATATATTTCCCTATTTGTAACACCTTTAAAGCATTATAAGGTAATACTTAGATATAAATAGCTAAAACGGCACGACCCTTTAATTAGCTGGGTTAAAGAAATACTAAAGTTCCGTATAACCTATTGCCAAAGTTATTACTTAAAAAACCATTTGCCCTATAAACACGCATATAATTATTTAAATTTAGTATAATATAAATTGCCCTTGCCATAAGCCTTAAACCAAAATAATAAAGCCATAACTACTAATTATAGTAAAAAATGCGAAGATCTTATGCCGAAACCTCTTAAAATTTATATAATATAGGCCGCACCCTTTATCTTATTAGCGAAAAGACAAGATTATAAAATCTTTACTATAACTATAAAAGATATTAAGAAAGCACTAGAACCGAAATAATATACTAACCCTTAATCTCTTATACCTAAGGAGTACCACTGTCGGTATCACCTGGGGGGTACTGCAATTGCAATAAGTAGTTCTGGTTCTTGGTTTATTCGTGTCTGTCTTGTCTACCAAAAGAGAAAGAAAGGGGTAGTAAAGGTCGGGCTATCTATCGGGCCGTAGGTGGTCAGGTAACCTACGCTATGCCATGCAGCCCCTACCGCATACGCTCTACGCGTAATGCAATTTATAACCTCTACTTATACAGACACTGGCGACATTTACAAAAAGAAAGAAGGTAAGAAAGTACAAAGAAGAAGTATATATCGGGAACTTGGTTACTAGGTTAATAGGTGCTCAGGGCAGGAATCGCGGATATCTCAGGTATTGCGAATATTACGGATATTGCAGACGTTGCGGATATTGTTACGGATATTGCGGATATTGCGGATATTATAAACATTGCGGATATTGTGGTGGAAACAGGTAAGTGTGTATAAGGTGTTACTAGGGTGTCCTATAACAAAGCGTAGTTAAAGTTAAAACCAAAGGTGTGACGGCTTTAGAAGGTATAGTTATAAAGCTGTCGCAGACTATAGGGGAAAATAGGTGGAAGGGCTAAGTCCTATCCGTTATCATCAAAATGACAGTCAAGGAAGTCGATATTAACAGTAAGGTTCTCTATATTAACGTCATCATTGTTATCGTTGCAGAAGTAGGTGGTGCTCTTACCCTTATTATTACTCCTTACTATACTAGGTTCCGTACCACCAGGTTCTATACTACCAGTAAAACCATAGACAAAGGCATTATTGTTTATAGACGTAACTATATTCTTAGCAGTTTCAATTAGTATTGGCCCATTTAAAGTCATAAAGTGCTTAACACTATAGTCGTTATAGAAGAAATTGCCGCTAGTAGTAGTCAGAATTGTATCCTTATTAAAATTATTAATATTATTATCCACAAGGTACTGGTGGACACGTCTCTTAAATCCTTCTCTTACTTTATTACATTCTTCTTTAGTGTGTCCAGTTAACCAACAGTCTCCTTTCTTACACACAAAGCACATCCTGGTGTTATTATTGCCGTAACGGTTATTTAATAAACTTGGTCGAGATGTTAATTGGTGGTAGCGACGGTTAGTAAAGAATACATTGGTAGGCTGTTCTGTAGGCTATAAGAACACATTAGCGGGTTGTCCTATAGTACCATTAATCTTTCCGTAGGTAATAATTAACGATTGTAGGCTGTTTATAAGGCCGGTAAGTGTGGCAGGTGGGTTAGAGCAAGCTGCCTAGCAAGCAGCGACGTCTTAATAAGCGACGATAAGCTTATTATGTAGGGAATCGTCATTGTGGAGGTTAGTGTTGAGACCATGCTGTGAATAACGGAGGTTGTTGAGCAGTAGCTATAGGCAGTCCTCTGTAGACTTGCCCTCACTCTTTATCATTACTATCTTAAGAGTTATAGCGTTCCACTTTATTAGAACTCCACGCTTGTATTCTAGTCCTTTAAAGTAGTTGTGTATAGCGTTATAGATGCTGTTAAAGGTGGTATAGGTTGCCTTATTCTTATAATAGAAGTTAAAAGCAATACCACGTAGCATTATCGGAAAGCCTTTAATTTTTGCCTCTTGCGGTATACCAACTCTATCACAAAGGTTGTTGAAAATCGTGAGCTTGCGGTTAAAGTTATCATCCTCTCCGCTATATTTGCTTTCCTCTGTGTATATCTTTACCAGGGTTGCTAAGTCTCTACCGTAGTTAATAGTAGCTATAACTTTTGTAGAAGGAGCTGCGACGTTTATAGGGAAAGCTGTAACGTTTATAGAGAGAGCCGTGGCATTCATAGGGGGAGCCGTGACGTTCGTTAAGGGAGCCGTAACGTTCATAGGTAAGGGGGGCTCAGCCATAGGGAGGTCATTTAAGACAGCTAGGGTTAGGGTAGGTGACGTTAAGGGGGTTAATGAACGTAATTTAAGACGGCGGTTAATAACATACAAATTAAAGGGTCCTTTATTATTGATATATAGCTTGATTTCTTCATCTAACCATTCTATAGGGTCGTCCTCGTGGGCGATATTGTACAGTGCTTGTGGTACTAACTTGCTCTTTTTATTAAAGACCCATACTCTATTACGTCGGAGTAGTTATTTAAGTTCCTTAATTGCGGACCTATAAGCGTCCTTAAATGTCTGTACCTTGAAATTATTAAAGTCCTCTTAGTATGATTCCCATAAGCTTTTATCCTTAAAGTTACGCTTAGTATACTTATTAATTTTGAAGTTAATATAGTTAGTAATGTCTTTTGCGGTAGTCTTATTGGTTAGGGTAATCCTATTGCCCTAGTCCGGACATTAAATTCCTGTGTCAGACATAATTGACTAGTGTAGATTATGGTGTAGGTAGGGGTACTGCTAACGCTGCTGGGTGTACTAGCGCTCAATAAAGAGGTCGTACTAGGTATTAATTTGCGTGATAGACGCGAACCGGACGAAGCCTTGGTAGGAGCCGGTTCTTTAAGTTCCCAAGGCCTTAGTAGGAAGGGTTCTCCTTAGCAAACGCGACGAGATCGACGGGCCTTAGTAGGAGCGATCGCGTATTGTCTCTCTTTGTAATAACACCGGATTCTGATCTGTGATATCACTAATTAGTATTAGTATCACCCGGGGGGTACTGTAATTGCAATAAGTAGTTCTGGTTCTTGGTTTATTCATATCTGTCTTGTCTACCAAAAGAGAAAGAAAGGGGTAGTAAAGGTCGGGCTATCTATTAGGCCGTAGGTGGTCAGGTGACCTATGCTACACCATACAGCCCCTGCCGCATACGCTCTGCGCGTAATGCAATTTACAACCTCTACTTATACAGACAACCACAATCTAATTAATAGGTTTAAAAAATAATTTGTAAACCAACTAGCCCCGTACTAAAATAAGCACGATTTTAAGATAGAACTTAAGCCTGGCATAACACTAAAGTTTAGTCTACTATACGGTATATTATAAGAAGAACTGCTTATAATGTAATAATACCTTAACGAGCATCTAGAAAAAGGATTTATTTGCCCTAGTTAATCTCTATTTACCTTACCTATACTATTTATTAAAAAACTAGGAGGAGGCTTAAGATTCTATATTAATTATTAAGCTCTAAATATAATTACAATTTAAAACTAATATCTAATTCCCCTAATTTAAGAAACACTTAACCATTTATTAAGGGCACTGTCACGGAGTGAGCACAAGCGATAATAATATATAGCGAAGTAGATATTATTAAGCTATATACATAAACTATATAATAAAGTCAAGACGTTGCGTAAGGAAAGGAAAGTAGGAAATAGGGGAAAAAGGGTATATAACGTTCGCTTAGTTGCTAGGTTAACGGGTACTATACTACACACGGGCAGGGTAGAGCTTAGGTAGCGGTTCTAGTAGAACTTGGCAGAATTCGGCAGTTAGAGGTCCTTAAAGTTGCCAGTTAGCAACTCCGACAGTAGAGACGGCAGATTACGGCAGAATACGGCAGATTGCTATTAGATTGCCATCTTGTGGTCGGTCTTCGGTTATTCAGTCAGTGGAAACAGGTGGACGTGTATAAGGTGTTACGGGGGTGTCCCATAACAGTACCCCCCCTTTAAACTCGAGCATCTGCGAGATGGGGCTGTGGTAGTTCTAGGTAGAGTTTGTAAAAGTCTTCTACGGCTTGTATAAGTCCTATAGAGTCGGTAGGTTCCTATAAGGGTTTAGTAAAACCTCTCCATTTTATAAGGTATATATATTTGCGTTTCCGTTTGTTGTACTTAATGTTGTTAACTCTTTTAATAAGGTACTTATCCTTACCATCCACTTTAACTAGTAGGGGAGGGTCTTAAATCTATCTAGACAGGGCGTCTAATATAGGGGCGGCAGGGCAGAGGACTGACGTATAGAATACGGGGTGGATTTTAACCATATTAGGGAGCTTTAGTTGGTAGGTATAAGAAGAGACAACTTTTTCAACCTTATAAGGGCCAGCGTTCTTCCAATTAAGTTTCTTAGTAGGTTGTTTCGTGTTTAGATTTCTTACATCTAGCCAGACAAAGTCACCAATTTGGTAAGCTAGTGCTAGGGTTTAGTTCTTATTTACTGCGGCTTTATAGACAGACTGGGCCTATGTTATTTCGTTAGTAAGAAACTCCTATAGTTCTTCTATCTTTTTTACGAATTTATTTGCTTCTACAACTTATAAGGCCTAATAAGCTGGACAAGGAATATTACTAAAGGGTTCAAAACCCATTCGCGGGTACTAGCCGTAATTAGCCAGAAATAGGGAGACCTTTATGGTTTCTAAGACAGAGTTATTTACAGTAAACTTAGTAAATGCAAGCCAGTCTATCCAGTCGTCCTGTAGATACGACGTGTATATCCAAATATACTGTTCCATTATAGCATTTGCACGTTCCGTTTAACCATCCATTTCTGGGTAATATGCCATAGATAACAGTGCTTTAATATAGAGTTGGGTAGTTAGTTCTTTCCAAAACACTAAGACAAACTGGCGGCCTCTATTAGAGACAATTGTTTTAAGGAGTCTATAGAGTTTCCATACATAATCCAGGAACAGTTGGGCAACGGTAGGTGCTAATATATTAGGGCAGGCGATTAAGTGTCTTATCTTAAATAGTTGGTCTATAACTACCATAATGTTTATACAGCCTTTACTTTTAGGGAGATCAATAACAAAGTTAATTAAGATATCCTTCCATCTTCGGTCCGGAACAGGCAGTGGCTTTAGAAAGCCATTGTATGTCTTATATAAAGCTTTGGCTTGTCGGTAGGTATAGCAGCTAGAGACATACCTTTGTATTATATTATACATATTTAACCAGTAGTACTCCTATTAGAGTAGCTCCAGGGTTTTTCCTTAGCCTAGGTAGCCGGCTACTGGTAGGTTGTGTATGTATTTAAGGAGCTTAAGCTTAAGCTTATTATAATTAGGGACAACTAGGCGGTTTTGGTAGTATAAGCGGTCTCTATAAACTTTACATTTACTTAGAGAGATCTTTTTGGAGCGTCTAACGCCATCTTAAATTAGCTTAAGTGTCTCTTAGATAAACTTATTGTTTGGGTATTTGTTAATTATAATCTGTTTAATTAATCAATTAGTTATTTTAAGGACGTATACTATAAGGTCTTTAGCTAGGGGATTAAATAATTTAGGACGAAGTAGGGTTTGTTTATAGTAGGCACGCGCTTCTTCCTATGCTATTATATTTTATAAACGTCGAGTTAGGGTATTAGGTTTTTGACCTTAAACGCCTAGGCAGTACGTGATTAAGAATTAGAATTAAGACAGATATTCTAACTAGCGGGCTTAACAATGACTTAGCTATTTTATAGTTCTGAAGTACTGTAGATTCTTATAGTTACTAAGGACCTTAATTGGAAATCCAGCGCCTTCTAGTTTAGGTCGCTATTATTCAAAACATCTAATAATGGCCAATAATTCTTTATCGTAGATCTCGTAGTTACATTTAGCTGGACTTAATCGTTTTAAGAAGTATACTATAGGGTGCAGTACCCCTTCTTTGTTATACTAAGACAGAATACCTCCAGTAATATAGTCAGATAAGTCAGCTTCTATAACACTCTTTCAGTTTAGGTTAAAGTGTTAAAGTATAGGTGCGGTAGTAAACATAACTTTTAGATAGGTAAAGGCCTTCTTACATTCCTTGTTAAAGATAAAGGCTTTGTCCTTTTAGGTTAGAGCCATAAGAGGTAAAACTAGGGCGGAGAAGTTATTAATAAACTATTAATAGAAATTAGCAAATCCTATAAAGGCTCTTACGTCCTTAACGTTCTTAGGTTCTTGCCAGTTTATAATTACTTTAATCTTCTTTAGGTCCATTTATATGCCGTCTATAGAGATAATAAGTCCAAGGTATAGAACTTCTATTTTATAAAACTTATATTTATCTACATCTAATTATAGTCTAGCTCTACGTAGGGCTTCTAAAATAAGGTTAACGTGTTTCTTATATTCAGCTAGGTTATTACTATATACCAGGATGTCGTCAATATAAGCAGTACAGAAAACATCTAGGTAAGGTCATAAGGTATTATTTACAAAGTGTTGGAATAAACTTGGGGCATTTATAAGGCCGAACGGTATTACTAAGTATTTAAATAGTCCGTATCTAGTACGGAATGCTATAAGCCATTTATCTCCTTTTGTGATACGGAGGCAGTTAAATGCGTAGATAAGGTCGAGTTTCGTATAGTAGCGAGCCTTATTTAATCGGTTTAGTGTTTCTTAAATTAACAGGAGCAGGTACTAATTCTTAATAGTAATAGCGTTAAGAGCTTGGTAGTCTATATAGAAGTATAAACCGCCGCTAGGTTTCTTAACAAAGATTATAGGTGCAGCTATAGGCGAAGAGCTTGCTCTAATAAATCCTTTACTTAGGTATTTGTCTAAGTACTTCCGCAATATTTAGAGTTTGTTTTAGAACATTCTATATAAGGGTCTAAATCCTAGTTGTTTTCCTTCTTTAAGTACAATCTTGTGGTTATATAGTTAGTGCTCCGCTAACTTGTCGGCTTTCTTTTATAAAAATACTTCCAGATGCTTATAATGGCATACTAGTACTTTTATGGCAGGGTTAGTGTGCTTCTTTAGTACTAGGGCCTTTTCAATATCGGCTATTATAACGGTAAAGATTGTATGTTTAGGTTTCCTAGCAAGTTATACTAATAGGGTAGCTCCAATTATATAGATATCTATAGAAAGGGGGGCAAGTTGCCAGCTAGCAACTTCCTTTTAATTATCTACTGTTTCTTATTTAACTTTAGGTTTAGTGTTAGGTATAGAGTTAGTATTAGATTTAGGTTCAGGTTCTTTAAGTATCCTTTTTATAGTAGAATACTAGTTCTTCTAGTACTTTTATATGTTAAGCTTAAGTTTAGGCTTCTGCTTGGTTTAGGGTGGTATAGTAGTTAGGGTTGGTTCGTGTAGTTTAGTATAATTTTTAGGTTCTTGGTAGAATTGGGTGGACTTTTTAAATTTCGGTTTAGGGTCTAAGCAGCGAGTTGTAAGGCACTTCTGCTTGCAATAGGAGGCGGTAAATAGAAGCTTAAGGTTGTCCCAATTAATAGTTACCTTATATAGCTTTATCTAAGGTTATTTAAGTATTACTAAGTAACCTAGAGTGGTAATAAAAAGCTTAATCAGTTCTTTATAGTTCAGGTATTAGAGTCTTAGGAATACTACATAGGTAATACAGCCCAAGATAGTGCGTTTACCATTAAATCTAAATACGTCAATATGCTAGTCGAGGGGGGTTAGAGTAAAACTATTATCTTATATAAAGATCTTGTTAATGAATCCTATGCCACCAGCTCCTGTATTAATTAGGACTTAAGCATTAACCTATTAATTATTCTGCCGAAGATAATAGTTAATGGTTATACTGTAATCCTAAGAGTTAGAGTTCGTAACATCTAAAGCATTTAACGAGATCCTAAGGCAGCGCTGTTTTAGAGAGCGACTTAGCTCTAGGACCTTCCTTTTAGAGGCAATTAAGGTGGAGTTCTTATAGCGTATTAGTTGTAGCTTCGTCCTCATAAGTGGTGCTTACTAGATGTGGGGCTGAAACCAGGTAGAGATTAGAGACGGTAACTAGAGGATCGATACAGTAAACGGCTGCTAGTATTAGCCGTTTGTAATTTGCGTTAGGGTATAGGGATAGAGCAGTGGTTAAAGAGGTAGAAGCTACTTCCACACTTAAAATAGAGGCCTAGCTTAGTGCGTTGTTCTTATTTAGAGGACCCTAGTAGGGCGTATCCTAGGGTTCCAGTGTTAATATCCATAGCGTTAGGGTGCTTAGACTGAGACAATAACTTAGTAGATATTTATAGGTTTGTTATATTATATTAAGGAGCGGACTTCGGTGTTAGGCGTAGTATATCATTATATCATTTATTAATAACGTTTACGCAGGCATTAAGAGCTCCTGGTAGGTCTATACCTATTAGGGAGGTTTTTAGTTCAGGGCTTAGGGATTTAATAAGGCTGTTAATTAATACGGAGTCGTTCCAGCCTGTTTCTTTTACGTAACAGTTAAATTTGGAGAAGTATACTAGGAAGCTTTTTATTCCTTAAGTTATATGGTTTATCTTTCTCTAAGTAATAGCTTAGCGGTTTGGGTTACCATATATAGCTTTAAGAGGTACAATTAGGCTTAATACTGAGTTTGGTTAAAGAGGTTTAACGAGGTTAGCTACATCTCCTCCTAATTAACTTAGGGTGTAGCAGAGTTAGTTAGCTTTAGTTAGGTAGCAGTTAATATTACCAGTTAGCTTATTTTTAAGCCGGCTTAGAAATAATTAGAGTTCTCATTGTTTACTAGTAAATATTAGAGGGTCTAGTAGTTATTCAGATTATTACAGTATAGTAGTTGGTTTAGGGTAAGTAACTACTATAGGTTTAGGGCTCTCGTTCCACGTGTTTATCTCTAGAGATAGTATTCGGTCTTAGGGCCCTAATATAGGCATCTTAAGGGTGCGGATTTCTTCTTAGAGGTCTTTAATTAATTGCCGGTGTTATACTTCTTATTCAGCTTGTCGTTAAGTTAAAGTGGCTTAGTTCTGTACAAGGGCGTCTATAAAGAACTTCTATATTTCTGCCAATTGTTCTTAAAGTGCGGATATAATGCCAACGGCTGTTATAGGGGCTTTAGGGTCGTTCTGCATTTCGGAGGGTAGTATATAGGGTTAACGCAACGTAGTGTTATAGAGTGAGCATAAGCGATAATAATATATAGCGAAGTAGATATTATTAAGCTATATATATAAACTGTATAATAAAGTTAAGATGTTATATAAGGAAAGAAAAGTAGGAAACAGGGGAAAAAGGGTACATAACGTTCGCTTAGTTGCTAGGTTAATGGGTACTATGCTACGCACGGGCAGGGTAGAGCTTAGGTAGCGGTTCTAGTAGAATTTAGCAGAATTCGGCAGTTAGAGGTCCTTGAAGTTGCCAGTTGGCAACTCCAACAGTAGAGACGGCAGATTGCGGCGGAATACGGCAGATTGCTGTCAGATTGCCGTCTCGTGGTCGGTCTTCGGTTGTTCAGTCGGTGGAAACAGGTGGACGTGTATAAGGTGTTACGGGGGTGTCCCGTGACAGGCACGGTACTTTACAAAGCTTAATATAGTTGCCGCTTTTAATAAAATCCATATATATAAAGGAGATAAGAAGTTGTCGGTATACTCACTTTATCAACGTGCACGAATATCACTGTATTACGATACGTATGCGGTGTTGAAGTTGGTAGTTATTGATTGTCTAAAAGTAAGGGGTTGCTCCAAGGTTAGGTTAGCTAGCCTCGCTTTGTGGTCTCGTAACCACGTTACATAACTAACATTCCAACACTGGAGCAACTCTAAAAAGAAGGCTAATCTATACTCTAAAGTCAAGTTTACTTCTAGACTATTTATAGCGTATACGCAATAGCTTCCACGCTCCTTTTACAGGTCCATAATTACATAACCTGTATTATGGCTTATATAAACGTCTCTAAACTAAAGCCTGTAAAATACTGTATTATAGAGATACTATGCTAAGGAAGAGAAGAAGAAGAAGAGTTATTAGGGGTAGTAGGTTAATATGTCGCGAGGGCCGCTAAGGCGCTAGTGGTAAGCAAGCCAATAGCAATTTTCTATGCCGGGCATGGAAAATCCTAATTGGTTGGTTGAATTTAGTGTCCACATTGTCACAATTAGTTACCTAACGCTAAGCTAAATCTAAGTTTGTTTATTCAACCCATCCTATAACTTATAGGTTAATTTAGTTTGTATTAATAAGCCATTAAAGAGCCGCGCAGGGTTTTCCCTTCATTATAGCGTTAGTAGGGTTGGCCTCTCCGTTAATCTATTTCACCTCCGTAATCTGTCTCCGTTTATAGGCTTACTAGAGGCATATTATATTAATTATTAGGCATTTTTCTTAGGTGGTTCCAAGTCATACTAGACAGTTATATAAGGACTTAGAGTCAGTGCAAAGTATAAATAGAAGGTTAATTTATAGGATCTTATCTACTATAGACTTAATCGCAACGCCAATATTAAAGCCATGGGCTGTGCCATAGAGTTTAGAAGCTAGTACGCTCTAAGTAACTCTTTTACACTTAACTAAGCTCTAATGGACGATATTGGCCTTCTTTGTAGCATTAGCTAGTATAAGGACGTAGCCAATCTATAAAGAGAGGTCCTTGTTGTTGGCAAATAACGCGTCCATAAATACCAGTAGCTATAGGGTTTTAATATCTAACTTAACAAACTTAAGACCTCTATTGGCGTTCTCAATTTGCTAGTTTAGACGCTTATTTAACTATTTTGCGTCTTCCTTATTAGGGTTAATTACCTAGGCGGCAAAGGATAAATTAAATAAGGCTTTTAGCTGGCACACTAAAGCAATATATACACCTCTAGCACGTTAAGTAATGTACTGGTCCTTTAGAGTTAAGGTTCTTATAGCTCCTCTTAATCCTATACTTATGGCAAGCTTAGTGCTAATTGTACTAAGGTTTATACATTGTCATTCCTAAGTAAGCGTAATACTCCCGTTAGTTAGTAGCTGAATGACTCTACTGTTAAACTTAATAGGTATATTAACGGTGAGTTATTCCCGTTCCTTAGCTATAAACTTGGCCTTATACAGCTCGTTTTACTCTGCGTTTATAAAGGTCTCATCTACTAGGAATAGAGTATTATTAGTTTATAGGCCTATAATACCAAAGGGTTCATTACTCTATAGGAAGTAGGGGTTATACATAGACTGGTCTATATGCAACTATTAGATATAATGTAAGTAATATATCTTAAACTAGTGGTTACCAGCTTCCGGTACTCTGTAGAGTAATTTTATAACCTTTAGAACGGAGGCCTTGTTAATTCTAAGTTGCTTAATTAGCTTATGCGGAGGTCATATATAGAACTCTTAATTTAGTGTAGTGGTTAATTGTATATAGGCCTATAAAATATCTTAGAGGTAAAGTTATGCCTATGGAAGCTTTATGGCGGCGATATAGAGAATTAGTCATTAGCTAACTTGTTAAATAGTTAGTAATTAGGTAAGAACCAGTTCCTTTTCTAAGTTATTATAAGCTTATATAACTAGTTGGGATTTCTTAAAGGCTTTATTAGTTCCCTTATTCTTAATATTGTTAACAAATCACAAGTTAAAGAGTTATACGCCTTGTAGTATATCCGTAAGTCTTACAATCTTAAAAACTCCCTTCTTAAGTAGACCAGTAAGCTCCTTCTGTTAGAAGGCGCTAAATTGGGTACTAAATTAACTGTCATCCTATAGGTAGATGGTGATATTAGTTATAGCCATAAGTAAAGGGTATTTGCGAGGGCGTCCTCTGCCTCGTTTCGGGGGTTGTTGCTAAGCTTTAGTAGGTCTCTCTAAGATAGTCTTAGAAAGGGCTAACCTAAGTAGAGGTTTAGGTGGCGATTCTAGTCCAATAATTTGCTCCTATAATTTAGTTGCTTAAAGGTAGGGTTTTACGACTGTAGATTAGAAGGCTATAGGTCCGCTAAACAGCTTAACAGTGTATATTTTACCCTTAACGGTAAGTAAGGTAAATAGCCCATCCCAATAGCTGCTTTGGCCAATGTTTCCTTCTCTCTAAACTAAAATAGGTAAGTTTGGTGGGAGATTATAAATCGCATTAGTATTAGGTCCGTTTCGCATATTTAGCGCGTTAGCAATCTATTGTTTAGCTTATAGCTTCTATATCTCTACTATAGCCTTTTTAATTGCGGCAGCGCGTTATATAACAGTTGGGGATAGTGCATTAGATTTAACCATTTAGGGGTAGGCTCTAAAGACTAGAAGTGTGGGAACTAGTCCTTTAGGGCCAGCTAAATCGTTAATTGCTTTAAACGCCATTTAGAGTCCTATCTCCTTATTAATATTAGGGATTTCAGTTATAATAATCTAGTAGGCTCGCTGTAATGGACTATAGTAGCGCTCTACCATTCTAATGGAGTTATGTGCTTTAACCAGTACTCCCTTTATACTAATTCCTATAATAGTGGCGTATTACTTAAATTCCTTACTAACGAAGTTCTTTCCAGCGTTATAGGTAATTAGGTCTAATAGCCCTAGGTAGATATTAATCCAGTACATCTGTAAAACGTCCTATATATGTTTAGCACTGATGTCTTATAGCTATTTACCGGCTTAGAATTACGTTCCTTCATTAACAATGTATAGGAGGGGTGATCCGCTAATATACATAATATTAATAATAATATTATAGTTAAAATTAACGTCATCTTATAGGGTGAAGCAGAATCTGCCTAGTAATTTGCTAAACTTCTAACAGTAGTAGCAGAACTTGGTTAGTTGCTTAATAGCCATTCTATTAGTTTTATAGCCAGCATAATAGAGTAGCTTTTGCAATTTCTTAACTAAGGGATATCTAAATCAGCAATACAGGCGCTGTAGCTCTATATCTATTAAGTAGCAGGGGTTCGCGTTAAAGGATTTAGATAAATATAACTGTAGTAATAAGCTCTATAGGAGAAATAGGTGGCCAAACCATCGCACTACTAGCACTTTTTTAGTGTGAGTGATAATAACGGTTCTAAGGTTGTTGTAGTAGATTTAGAGTCTGTCTATATCCACTAAATAGAGCAAGAAGGGGGTATCTGTATAAATAATATAAAACTGTATCTTGCCTATAGGGGTAACAACATCCGCAGTTCTAATGGAGGTAGTAATTCTAATACCAAACTACACATTAACTTGTCCTTTGGTTAAGGTGTTAAGTCTTATAGATTAGTCCGCGTTCTATAGTACCTAGAATTATCTATAACCAGCTATAGACTTCTTTAACGCACCAGTATTAATTATAATTCCTATAAATACTGTAGAAGTATAGCATAAAGCAGCGGTTGTTGTGTTGTAGTTAAATGGGTCAGTTTCCGTAGTAGGTTCCGTGGAGGTTATAGTAAGTAAGTAAGCGTAAGCCTTATTAGCTAGTTCTATGCTTATAGAGGTTACTTCGTCTATAGTAAGAGTCCTAAATAATATAAGGTAGTAGCTGTTAGGGTCTTCTAATTCTTCCTCACTGTTGTTATTATTAGTGTTTTTATTAGCATCTGTGTCTAGCATAAAAGCTTTAAAAGTCTTATTGCACTTATTATTGTCATCTCCTTTATAGTAAATAGTGTATTGTCTAAAGCGTTCTTTAAAATTACCGTTACGGCCCTTGTTATTGTTAAAACGTCTTTTGTACTTATTTCTAGAACGGTTCTGCTCCTCCTCTATATATTTCCATAAGCGGCAGCTCTCCTTTTGGAAAATATAGCACTTGGCCTTTAGGGATCTGACGGTGTTTTATCTATAGGAGCGGGTTCGGTTACAGTTGTTACGGATATCACGGCAGTATATGCGATCTATAAAGTAGGCTCCTTAAGACGGTCTTATTGGGGCCTAGAAAGGGTGTTCCTTCTCCCATATAATTATAGAAGATTGTAACTTACTAATCAACTGGGAGAGGTCTTTAGAAGGGTTGGAAATGGTAATATGGCATGCTGGTACTCCTTAGCAAGTAGTAACTAGCTTATTTGTAAGGAAGAGGTCTGTATAAAACTCTAGGTGTAATCTATGGCAATGTTTTAAGAGCTTATTAAGGAGTAGTTAGAAACTCTAATAGATTTGCTTATTAGGGTTCTCATTAATAATTCCTTAGAAGTCAGTGGCGTTCCATTTAATAAGGTTTCTCTAATAGTACTCTAGTTCTTTAAAGAAGTAACGCATATAGTTGCATGCCTTAGTAAATAATCTAGTTAAAAGGCTGTTATTGTAGTAGTAATCCTAAGCAAGTCCCTTTAGTATGGTTGGGAATGCAGTTATATAGCCTTTAGGAGGTAGACCAGCTCTCTTACAGATATTATAGAAGATAGTTAACTTAAAGTTAAAGCTATTACTTACTCTATTATACTTCTGGTTGTCTGTGTAAATCTTGGCGATAGTAGCTGCCTCTTTGCTATACATAGGCAGGTGCATAGCAGGGTCGGTATTAGCAGTACTAGGGTAAAGATACTAAGTAGGAGGGGCACTAGGTAGGGTAGGAGCGGTTGCTAAAGGAAGAGTAGAGGCAGTTACTATAGGCAATAATTACTAATTCTGCGTCTGTAGGAGTTGAGTAAGGAGGGTAAGTAGTTAATTTTAGGTGGAGGTAGGTGCAGCTTGCTATTAGGTAGCAGTTAGTGCAGTTTGCTAGGGTATAGATGCAATAGCTAGTTAGGGTGTTATAGGGGTAGGTATTTATATTCTAGGTGTTATAGCTGTAGCTATAGGCTAGATTATAGGCGTTGGAGGTAGTGGAGGTAGTTAATAGTTTACAGGCGTTGGTACCGTGTGGGAAGGTAGTAGGCTGTGGGGGGGAGTTATAGGAACTAAAGAGGCTATAACTAACAGGGTTATAGCTTAATTTAATATTAGAGCTATTTGTATTAAGTTAAGTTGTTCTTATAGTGCCACTATAATTATAGGGCTGACTTCCTTAAGAGCTCCTATGATTTCCTTATCTGTCTATTTATAAGGTTCCTCTTCTATAAGGACATTATATAGAACCTTATAAAGTGGGTATCTGTTGCTGTGTGTGGCGACATATACTCCTCTTTGGAGTAGGTGAGTATGGAGCTTTACTCTAGTAATAGAGCGTATCTTTCTGAAGTCCTTAATAGTAAAGCCTTTAAATTCTTCTTGGAATAGCGACCGTAGTGTATAATCCGTAAAGTTCTTATATGTATACTTATAGATTTTTATTTCTATATATTCTTCCAGGTCTTCCTCTAAGGCAGTTGCTATATTAATCCTATAACCATATCTGGCGATTCTCTCCTTCTATTTAGGATCTATCTTATTATATAAAGCAGTGTACTAGTCCTTGTGTATATTATAGTTTAAGGTTAAGGTTAAGGTTAAGGTTAAGGTTAAGGTTAAGGTTAAGGTTAAGGTTGAGGTTGAGGTTAAGGTTGAGGTCGTTAAGGTAAGGGTGTCGAGGTAAGGGTGTTAAGGTAAGGGTGTTTGGGTATATACGTCCTTTATAGCCGTTGGGCCTATAAAGTGTTCTTAGCAAGACTGCGATTCTCTTAGCGATCTGTTATATTGGCTATAAGGCTAGTATAAATTCTCTTAAGCTTGAGGGAGGTTGTAATCTTCTCTAAGTAAAGATACAATTCTCTAGGCGATCTAACGTGTTAGCAGTTAAGCTAATATGTGGTCTTGAGCTTTGAGGGTAATATAGCTTTCTCCTTTAACTAAAATAGACAAGGCTAGGCGATCCGTGTACTATTTCCAGTACGGTTCTTAAGCTCTAGCTTATTGCGTATTTCCTAATCTATACGTCTACTGATTAGTGTCGGTATACTCGCTTTATCAACGTGCACGAATATCACTGTATTGCGATACGTATGCGGTGTTAAAGTTGGTAGTTATTGATTGTCTAGAAGTAAGGGGTTGCTCTAAGGTCAGGTTAGCTAGCCTCACTTTATGGTCTTGTGACCACGTTACATAACTAACATTCCGACAGAAGTATATAGCTTTTTATATATAATAGGGACTCTTTAAATACTTAGTAATGCTATTTAGCATAAAGAACAGTCCTAGTACGTTTTAGCAATACATTAATAATACGCTTCGTGAATTCCTTAATGTATTTATTACCGTATATATTAATAATATTTTAATTTACTTATCCTCGCTTTCTAAACATTGGAAATATATTAGAATAGTCCTTAAACGCTTATAAGATGCGGGCTTATAATGCAATATTAAGAAATACAAGTTTTACGCGTCTAAGGTTATATACTTAGGCTTAATTATATCCCGTAACGGAATTAAAATGGACCCTAAGAAAGCCGCTGTAATTATAAACTAGGGAAGCCCTAGCAATATATAAGATATTTAAAGATTTCTAGAATTTATAAATTTCTATTAATAATTTATTAACTACTTCTTAGAAATTGCCTAGCTATTGGTAAACCTAATAAAGAAGAATATAAAATTTAAATAAACCGCTAGATATAAACAAGCTTTTAATAACTTAAAATATTGCTTTACAACTGCTCCAATTCTTGCCCACTTTAACCCTAACCTTAAATATATTATTAAAACAGACTTATCTAATTATGCGCTAGGGGGAGTGTTATCGCAATATAATAAGAACGGCAAGCTATGTCCAGTAGCCTTTCTCTTCCGGAAACTTGCCCCTACTAAATTAAACTATAAGATATATGATAAGGAACTGCTTGCGATTATTAGGTGCTTTAAATAATAGCATCCTAAGCTTAAAGGATTGTTATTCCTAATATGCGTATTAACGGACTATAAGAACCTATAGTACTTTATAACTATAAAGCAATTAATATAGCGCCAAATTTGTTGGGCTGAATACCTCTTATAATTTAACTTTAAGATTATATACTAACTGGGTAAACTTAATTAGAAGCCTAACGTATTAATATAATAGTTATAGGACCTACCTATAAACACTTTAGATAAACGGATTATAAATTAATTATGGATTCTATTGCCCCCTAAACAGTTTAAAAAACTATATCCTATATTCCTAGATGCGGAACTTAACAGAAATAAATTAGAAGTTAATAAATGGGAAATAGAAATTAATAAGCTAATAGAATACGAATATAAAAATAATATATGGATAATAGATATAATAAAAGTAATTTAAATAGGAAAACGACAGTATAAGAATATTACACTCGCTAAATACGAAATTTAAAATAATCAATTATACTATTAATAGAAGATAGTAGTTCTGAATTCCAAACCTTTACAATTTAAGATACTTAATTTTATACACAACTCCCCTATAGTAGGGCATCCTAGCCATATAAAGACCTATAAGATTGTTTAATGAGCATAATACTAGCCTATAATGCACGACTATATATGAAAATATATTTAAGTATATAGGATGTGCGTATAAGGAAAGACCTCTTATATAAAAAAGCAAGAAGTACTTTAACCGCTACCAATTCTAATATAAAGATGGCGCGATATTTTAATTAATTTTATAGTTAACTTGCCTAGCAGTAATAGGTTTACGAATATTATAGTAGTTGTTAACCGCCTTATAAAAATACAATATATAATTTCTATAGACTTAATTAATGCAATATTAGTAGCCAAATGTTTTATTAAACACGTCTTTAAGCTACCCAGACTTCCTAACTTAATAATATCCAACTATAGAAGCTAATTTATTTTAGATTTCTGGTAAGCTTTATATAAACAATTAAGCATTTAAATATAACTCTTAACTACATTTTATCTGGAGATAGATAGTTAAACTAAAATTATAAATGTGATTATGGAATGTTGGTCACATAGGGTGACTCACCAATAACGACTACTTAAGTAGGTTACAGTGATGTTGGTTAATATACTTCTTTTATTGGAATGAGGAAGGGCGAGGAGCTTAAGACTCCTCGCCACGCTAGTGCCGCGGCATTACATAACGACCGCTTGCCTTATTCCCGACACTGGCAACTCTTCTTTTGTGGTTGCCATCTATATACAAATACTACTTGGCTAGCGTAATAAATATTAATCCTCCTTACTTACTATTGCCATTGTAATATAAGTCTCGCTATCCTAAAATTTGCATCTTAGTACGTGGTGCTTTCTTATTTAGAGTTATAGGTGTATATTGTGTCAGGGCCGTTAAGGCGCTAGTTGTAAGCGAGCCAATAGCAATTTTCTATCCTAGGGATGGAAAATCCTGATTAGCTGGTTGGAATTAGGGTTTATAGATTATTATACTTCTACTCCCTTTTAACCTAACCTTTAACCTGTATATATAGAGTGTTTGTGTTAACAAACGTTTCTAGAGCCTTATTTGGATTTGCCTTTATTATTGCATCTACTAGGTTGTCTTGGCCATTAATCCATTAAATCTTAAAGAGTTCTTGCCGTTTGTAGGACTGCTAAAGTGCTATAATATCGATTATAAGGCGCTTCTTCTTTATAGTACTAAGCTTAACTAAACACTCGTAGAGGGAATATAAGTCAGTACACACGATTATAGGGATAATAGAAAGTTCGAGTTAATCTATAATTATTTTTAGGGTAGTTCTAATTGTAATTGCTATGTTAACTCTGCTAACTATTCTATATATCTCTAATGCTAGAACGCTTTAAGTAACGCGCTTGCTCTTAGTTGAACTCTAATAGATAAGATTGCCGTGGATTATAAAGTTATTCTCTCTAGTAGATTTGTTTGTAATAATAATCTTATATCCTAGCTAGGAGCTAAAATCTTTATTATTTATAAACGATTTATTAATAAATACAAATAGCTTAGTGGTGGGAAGATTAATAGGCATATAGAGTAGTCCCTAATTAAGATGGTTTATTTGCCAGGAAAGACGTTTATTTAGGGCAAGAATATTATCCTTAGTTGGTTCCTGGTGTTAAGCAGTAATAGAGAGGTTGAATGAAGCCTTAGGTTAGTAGATAGAAGCAATATAAGCTCCGCAAGTGCGTTGCTCTATATATCCTAGCTTTAGAGAATTAACGTTAATAACGTTAATCTTCTTGCCTTAACCCTTCTGGCGTAAAGCAATAGAATCCTTATTTAGGGAGAGGATGCATCTATTAAAGAGTAATAGTATTATTAAATTAAGCTTTTCCTTTAGCTTTGCTATAAGATTTACCTTTACTAGCTTATCTTCTTTAAGAGCTAAGAATTAGTTATCTCCTAAGATAATTGTATTATTAGTTTGCATGCTAATAATTCTAAATGGGGTTCCTATAGTTATAATAAGGAAGTATGGATTGAATATAGAAGTAGTTATTAAAAGTTTCTCCTTGTAGTGCTTGCTGTAGGTAGCCCACTAATAAGTTCCTGCCTCTGCAATTCTATATAATGGCTTAAGCACAACCATAATTGTATCTTTGGGATATTAGTGGCGAATTTACTCTAGAAGGTATGCCAATATTAAGCGCTAAAGGTGCGTCTTTAATTGGGTATAGGCCTGGGTAATATCTCACAAATAAACTATAATTCTATTCTTTATTAAGGAGGGAGCTAGCGCAATAATAACTCGCTAACTAGCTTATTAAATTATAGGAGATTGCATAAGAATTACCTCCTTACTATTATTGTTATAACCTTGGATGATAAGCCTTAATTTCTTAAATGGGGCGTTAGTAGCTTTACCTTTAATCTTATTAACTATTCTTAACTTAAAGATGCGAACTTTATTAAACTTAGTAGGTTTATACTTCTTAAATTTAAAAACTCCTCTTATAATAAGACTATTAATCTCCTACTTATTGGATGCTTGGAAAGGAGCTCTAGGGGTTATAATATAACCTTCCTTTTAGAGCTGTTTTGTGAGCTTAAAGTTAGCCTTCTCCTTAGCTATTATAAAGGCTATTAATAACTCGACTCTATTCTTAATAGCAGTAATAAATTGCTCTTTAAAATTAATAAGGTATTAGTGATTTTGTAATTCCTTTAAGCAACCTCTACTGCGTTATGGTTGCGGTATATCTACTATAATTATATTAGAATTATAGTCGCCTTCTAGAGTACGTTAATCGTAGTTCTCCTTTAGGGCCTCCTTTAGGGCATCCTACAAAGGCTTAAAACTGTTATCTTTATAGTAAGGCTTAATAACAGTTAAACGGAATTAAGTGGGTCCGTAAGGCATTTAAATAGTGCAAGTTTAACCATTAATTGTAATGAGTTAATATAGGCCTAACTATCCTCCCTTTTTACGCCATACGCGTACGTTAGATTGGAGTGGCAGATTAAGCGTATTTAAGGTATTTAGGCCATTTCTTATTCCTAATACGTCGTTGACCTAGCGTGTAGTGTAGAGACGTCGCACCTCCTTCGTTGCCTTGTAAATAGCCTCAGCTCATTACACAATAGAGGGAGATAGTGGGGAATTATTAGTTATTTAAGGGTAGGCGCCAAAGACTAGTAACATAGGTATAAGCCTATCTAGGCTAGCGGAATCATTAATAGCCTTAACAGCTATCTGCAAGATAAGCTCTTTACTAGTGCCCTCTAATTCTAAAGAAATAATCTTATATGCGCGGCGTAATAGCGCGTGATATCGCTCTACTTTTCTAATACTATTATGTGCCTTAATAGGGACTTCCTTAACCTTAATTGCCATTGCCTTTACCTATTGCCGAAACTCTGTAGATGAGAAGCTCTTTCCTATGTTATAAATAATTTAATTAGGGAGTCCTAGGTAGATATTAATCTAGCATAATTATAGGGTATCCCATACGTTCCTAGCTAATATATCCCTTAAGAAACGTGCGGCTTAGAAGGAGGTTAAAAAGTTAATAACTTAAAGTACTAGCTTGCCGCTAAGATATATAACGTTAACAATAATATAGAAGTTAAAGTTATAGTTATCTTTAAGGGTAAACTTAAATCGGCCAGGGAACTTCTGGTTCATTTAGTAGTGGTAGTAGTACTTTATAAAATGCTTAATTGCCTTAACTTTAACTTTATGGCCTACTTGCTAAAGGACCCTAAGTAATTAGTAAACGGATAGGTGGCCAAAATAACGGTATAGTTAATATAACTCTAACTCCGTTAAGTGGCTCTAAGCAACACTCTTTTCTAGTTAATAAAGGAGTAACTAGGGGTAACCCTACTTACGTATAATAGGCACCCAATTGTCTCCTTAAATAAGTATATTCTTAAGGTTATCGAGCTTAACGCCTAATTTATCTATATCTTTAATGCAAAATAGAAACGGAGTGTTTGCGAGAATAATATGGAAATTAATATACCCTAAGGGGGTTTAGACCCTAATTGTGCTAAGAGAGATTATAGTACCCTTGCCAAAACAAATTATATATTGGCCTGCCGTTAATTAGTTAATCTAAATAGAGCTATTAAGCTGCTAAAGAGCTCAAACTTAAGGTTCTTTTACTATAGATACTCCTGCGGCTCCCATATCTAGTATTATACTATAGAAGACGTTCGCTAAGTATTTATTGTTAAAGGAGAACGCGGAACTCTCCTTTAGCTTATTAAAGATATCTAACTTTGTAATAGTATGGAGCGTAGATTGGTTATTAAGAATAGTAACGGTTTATATACCATCTACCTTACCATACTTAGTAAAGTATTGGTTGGGTAAGTAGTCCTTAATTTCCATATCTATAAGGAGCTGTTTGGCCTCATTAACCTTACCCTTAAGATCTTTTACGCCTTTATATTAAACTAGGAAGCTTTAGAAGTAGGCTATAGTAACCTTATAATTTCTAACGTTTCTTACACTTTGGCGAAACTTATTATATGCCTCCTTTTGCTTATTAAGAGAATGCCTAGTTAACTAGCAATTTAGTTTCTTATAAACGTAGCACTTCTTCTAGCGATTACTTTAAAATGAACCTCCATAAGGACCTCCACCTTTGCCTTATAGTTGTTAATTATACCCTCTGCCGTAGTCCCTACTATAACCACCATATATTTAATTAGTCCAGTTGTGGTTATATTAGTCAGCTAGGTCATCTAGGTTAATTAAAGTAGACTAAAGTTAGGCGTTAAATTGCTGTACTTCTTAAAAGCGTAGAGTGGTGCTAATAGAAGATCTTAATTAAGCACACACTCCTTTATAAGTATTTGCAGGATTAAAAAGAGTAAGGTTATATTCTTTAACGCCTTAGCATATGCTAATAACTTAATTACATAGGCTAAAATTCTCTTAATATGATTTGGATAAACCACGCTAAATCATCTAAAGTTGATTAAAGAGCTTTTAAAGATAATTAAGCCGAGGGATACCTGGGTTTGTAGTAATGATCCTTGAAAAGGTAGTCTCTCTCCATTCTGATATATACTGCTGCTTATTCTCTTTTGTTTCAAAGTGGCATCTTGACTTATATATTATGCAGTCAAAATTGTATCCTTTTCCTACCAAACGATTATAATAGAAGGTACTAGCTCGGCCCTTAAGCATAACGGAATAGGTGTTATAGTATTAATTAGACTCTATTTCTACCTTCTGGCAATAGTTATAGAAGATACGTAGTTTCGAATTGAGAATATTATATAATTCCCCGCCGAACTTCTTCTCTTAATCTGAGTAAAGCTTTGTAAGCTCTGTAAGCAATTTTAAAATGCCTCCGATTTGAGATTAAGATGGAGGAGGTAGGGGTTGCATTATAGGCTGCAGTGGGGATGTAGGTCATAGTTGGTGGAGTCTAAAGGTTGTTAAATCGTAAAGCAATGGGATCCTGTGCCTGCTCTCGTTAGGGTATAGTATCCGACGTTAAAGTTACGGGTTGAATTGGATACAGAGGAGTTAAAGGCGGAGGTAGATTCGTCTTTAAAGGTGTATTGCTTGGATTCTATTGTGAGTTAAGCTTCCTTATAGTGCGTAATTAATGCTTAATCTCTTATAGAGTCCATTCGTGCTCTTCTTTTGCCTTAATAATATGCTCCTAAATATTATCTCTAATAACCCCCCTATCTATAGGGACAAATACTCTATACTCCTAAAGGAAGTTACGGAAGTCCTGTATAATATCCTTATTTATAGGAACCTATGTTTCTTTTGTCTATCCAATAAAGTCCTCCTTTATATAATACTATAGCATAGTATCGTTGTATTCGCTGTCTTTATAGTGTGCTATATGGTGTAATAGGAATCCATTTAGGTTCTGTTGCTCGGCGTTTGCAAAGTTAATTATGCCTCTGTTCTATATGTCCGGGTTAATGTTATTCTCGTACTTCTTCGGATAGGTTAATGCCATAATGTTTGTTGATTCTGTAGAAGTAGAATTAACGGGGTGTTGTACGTTAAAGGTAGGTAGAATTTCGGTTTTATAGAATCTCGTAGGTTTGCTGTCAAAAGGTAGGCAATTTGAGATATAGTCAACGCGTTTTGGATGTTAACTTGGGACCTTAGGTTTAGTAACACTTTTGACCTAAAGTACTTAACTAAATCTTCGTAAACGTGGTTGTTCTGCGTAATGGACGCAACTTAGTATCTCCTAGTACTTAGTGACACTTCTATTACTGGTTTTCCGCAAGTCTAAAGTAGCACAGTATCGCCGGGATCCATTCTATATGAGCGTATATGGCACCCCTGTACGAGACTGTCTCTTCTGTTCGAAAACCTAGCTGCTCTATGGTTGACTGTGTATTCAACTACTGATTAGTGTTGGTTACACAGGGTGACTTACCAATAACGACTACTCGAGTAGGTTACAGTGATGTTGGTTAATATGCTTCTTTTATTGAAATGAGGAAGGGCGAGGAGCTTAAGACTTCTCGCCACGCTAGTGCCGCGGCGTCACGTGACGACCGCTTGCCTTATTCCCGACATGGAACAATACCTATAAATATACTGCTCCTACCTATAAGACGACTAGGAAAAATAGCTGCCTTTAGCTAAGTTTACTGCGAATAATATAATAAATATATTAATAGGCGTAACGCTATTTTATACGACCTATAGATAAAACCCTTAACTTGGATTTAAACTATAACCTAAAATTAATATAATAGGACCTATAATTAAACAGATCTAGTTAATTAATATTTTTATTTTATTTTTTATTTTATGTCCGTTGTATTATACTACGTCCAATACTGCGCATGCAGCCTCTAGGCTATAGCGCTATAGTTCTATATACATAAATCCTTTTTAGGCAGCTTAATATGTACTAGTAGCTATATCCTAGTAGTTTATAAATCCCTAAGGATTTACAGCTCCCTAGTAAAATACTAAGTTGCTACAGCTA
>Ga0307507_10003233_pt1 | contig 32091 bp, 6 predicted proteins | sample 7_EM_MG_FD_207223 | JGI IMG/M metagenome (GOLD analysis project Ga0307507, IMG submission 207223) | Populus trichocarpa ectomycorrhiza microbial communities from riparian zone in the Pacific Northwest, United States - 7_EM | ecosystem: Host-associated > Plants > Roots > Unclassified | place... | reverse complement strand
TAATTAGAACTAGCCTCCTTTCTTATAGCTGCTTTTTTTTACTTCTAGTAGAAGTAGAACTCCTACTAGAAGGAGAAGGGGTAAGAGATAGTGATGATAAGGAGGGTAGAGAGGACGAAGAAGAAGGAAGGTCCCTCTTTAGTCTCTCTGCGTAAGTTTCCTTAGTAGAGGCTACCTCTGTATGGAGAGCTCTTACTTCTTCTACTAGTCCATTTAGGACATCCTCTGCCTTTTCTTTTTTTTGAAAGGGGTTTTTTCCTGCTAAGAGACTTCGAGTATGGTCCTCTAGCTGTTTAACTTGTTCTTTTGCTTTTTCTTTATGTTCTTGTAGTCCCTTATAGGCCTGGGTTAGGCATTCTAAAGCTTTTTGTAGGTATTGTCTTGTAGAAAGGGCAGGAGAGGATATACTAGGTATACTATTGGTAGCAGTCGTTGGTTTTATTGTCTTTTTTGCAAGTTGTTTTTGGTTTTCTTTTTTAGAAGAAGACTAAGGGTATCCTCTTTTTTCTCCTGCCCTAAATAGGTCAGGAGAAGGAGAAGGGGGAGAAAAAGTGAATGTAGACTCATTATCACTTATTTCTATAGGAGGTTGTTTCTTTTTTGGTCTGCCGGGCTTTGGCATCTCTAGGGGGATTTCCTAGTTTTTATAGTAGATAGTAACCTCCTTAGGTCTCTTATCTCCTAGTCCCAGAGGTGAAAAACTAGGTAAAAAGCCTTGCTAGTTTTTACTATCCTTTTCCTAAAGGTAGTAGAAAAACTAGCTAAAAAAGACTTGGTATTGGTGGTGGTAGTAGTAGTAGTTTTGGTGTTCCTATCCGTGCCTCGCTTATAAGCTAGGGCCACCCTTAAGAAAACCTCCTGCTGGGGAAAAGGGGGTAAAATGACAAATAAATCTACCTCTAGCTTGCTAGGCAGTAGGAATTAGGTCTTGAAAGTTGGAAAATCGATTGTTTTTGATGGTAAGATGGGTATGCGTAAGTTTTGAAATGTGGCGCTACCTTTTGGTAAGGTTGCATGTGCGGTGAAAGTTTTAGGGCAAGCTTATGAAATAGAGGCTTTGCACACTTACGCTTCTTCTTCTTATTCTTAAGAGCCCGTTTGTAGCCAACGACCCTATATTATAATATAATATTTGAGGTTGTAAGGTCCTGTATAGTGTCATTAAGCTTACAAGTGCGCTTGTTAAATATCTTAGTAACCACCTCTTTAAGGAGCTTCTCTATCTTCCTCCAATTACTAGCTGAGAGAGCTGAGTGAGTAGACTCGCTAGAAGAAGACTGCTCCTCTATATAGGACTTTTCCACCTTATATTAAGCCAAAATGACCTCTAGCTTAAATGGGTATAGTCCTATCTTTTTCCATCCACTTTATATATTTTCTAGTGAAAAGGCTTTCCTAAAGGCTGGCTAGAAGAGGTAGAAGAAGTCTCTCTTGCTAAGGTATGTTAATCCTTAGTAATTATTAAGGAAGTTATTAAGCTCCTAGCTGTAGTATATAGCTAGGGGTAAGAAGAGGGAGATGTTAAGAGGCTGTAATCTATAAGTAGAATAAGGTAGGTATACTGTAATAAGGATTTGGTGAAGCTGACAATAGTTAAGAAACTTTATATTAACGCAAGAGCTATGCCTATTAATAATAAGGAGCCTCTACTCCCTCCCTTAGTAGGTCTTCTACTTAGTTTTGTAATTAAATATTTTAGTAAGCCACATGAATCTAAGCTCGTTGTTTGTCTAGCTGGTTAGTAATAAGGCAAAGAAGCAGGGGTGCTTATTAGGCTTAAAGTCTTGAAGCCAGGAATCTTAAAGGTTACTAGAAATAGCAGTATAGATTAAACCAGGTGAGAGATACGATCTATTGGCGCAAATAGTGGCTATAAGGGTAATCCACTCTCTATTGCTGTCCTGTACCATATAATTAACTCTACCAGCCTTAAAAGCCCTCTAAGAGAAGATTCTTTTGGCTTTTATAAGTGCGCCAATTAGGAATCCTTTTTCGCCCATATTATATTGATTTTCTGGTAGAATATAATATTCGTTAATTTTTCTTTCTAAAAGCTTAAAATATAAGCTATAGTAAAAGGCAGACTTGGCCTTTTTGCGTGCACCATTAATGGGAGTAAGGTAGCTAGTTTTCAAGTCGTTCTGATTAGCCTTTAGCCATCGCGATACCTAGTGAGGTCCGGGCTCTCTTCCTATAATCTCTGCTGCAAAATTCCGTACCATTGATGTTGTAGGAGGAAGGCTATGTTTAGTAAGCTGATTAACATACTTAATAAGAGCTTTTAATTGTGCTGGGGTAAGTAGACATTGCGAATTGTATCCTGCCTGCCTAGAGCTGTGAATCCCGTTATAGCGTTTTGAGAGCGTGGATTGGTTACACCCATGCTTTTTTGCAGTCGCCGTAATATTTGGATGTTCTTGCGACTTCAAATCTGCAATCGCCTCCTCGATTAACCCCATTTTTGTTGAGTTCTGGTAATTTGAAAATTTCGAAATTTTGGTGTTTTGGTGTGCGAGAGGTGGCACCGTGCGCAAGGTGGCACGGACCCGTATAATGGCTTAAGCATAACCATAATTATATCTTCAGGATATTGGTAGCAAATTTGCTCTAAAAGGTATGCCAATATTAAGCGCCGAAGGTGCGTCTCTAATTAAGTATAGGCCTAGGTAATATCTTGTAAATAAACTACTATTCCATTCTTTATTAAGGAGAGAGCTAGCGTAATAATAACTCGCTAACTAGCTCATTAAATTATAGGAGATTACATAAGAATTACCTCCTTGCTATTATTATTATAACCTTAGATAATAAGCCTTAATTTCTTAAATAGGGCATTAGTAGCTTTACCTTTAATCTTATTAACCATTCTTAACTTAAAGATATAAACTTTGTTAAACTTAATAGGGTTATACTTCTTAAATTTAAAGACTCCTCTTATAATAAAACCATTAATCTCCTACTTATTAGATGCTTGGAAAGAAGCTCTAAGAGTTATAATATAACCTTCCTTTTAAAGCTATTTTGCGAGCTTAAAGTTGGCCTTCTTCTTAGCTGTTATAAAGGCCATTAATAACTTAACTCTATTCTTAATAGTGGTAACAAATTGCTCTTTAAAATTAATAAAATATTGGCAATTTTATAATCCCTTTAGACGACCTCTACCGCGTTATAGTTGCGGCATATCTACTATAATTATATTAGAATTATAGTTACCTTCTAGAGTACATTAATTATAGTTCTCCTTTAGGGCATCTTTTAGGGCATCCTACAAAGGCTTAAAACTATTATCTTTATAGTAAGGCTTAATAACAGTTAAACGGAATTAAGTGGGTCTATAAGGCATCTAAATAGTGCAAGTTTAACTATTAATTATAATAAGTTAATATAGGCCTAACTACCCTCCCTTTTTATACTATACGTGTACCTTAGACTAAAATGGCAGATTAAGCGTAGTTAAGGTATTTAGGCCATTTCTCATTCCTAGTGCGTCGTTAACCTAGCGTATAGCGTAGAGACATCGCACCTCCTTTATTACCTTATAAATAGCCTCAGCTTATTATATAATAGAGGGAGATAATAGAGAATCGTTAATTATTTAAGGGTAGGCGCTAAAGACTAGTAATGTGGGTACGAGTCTATTTAGGCCAGTAGAATTATTAATAGCTTTAACAGCTATTTACAAGGTAAGTTCTTTACTAGCTTCCTCTAGTTTTAAAGAGATAATCTTATATACGCGGCATAATAGCGTATAATATCGCTCTACTTTTCTAATACTATTATATGCCTTAACAGGGACTTCCTTAACCTTAATTGCTATTACCTTTATCTATTATCAAAACTCTATAGATAAGAAGTTCTTTCCTATATTATGGACGATTTAATTAGGGGGTCCTAGGTAGACATTAATCTACTATAATTAAAGGGTATCCTATGTATTCCTAGCTAATATATCCTTTAAGAAACATGCGGCTTAAAAGGAGGTTAAGAAGTTAATAATTTAGAGTACTAGCTTGCTGCTAAGATATATAACATTAACAATAATATAGAAGTTAAAGTTGTAGTTATCTTTAAGGGTGAACTTAAATCGGCTAGGGGACTTTTAGTTCATTTAGCAGTAATGGCAGTACTTTATAAGATACTTAATCGCCTTAACCTTAACTTTATAACCTACTTGCTAAAGAACCCTAAGCAATTAATAAACAGATAGGTGGCCAAATTAACGGTATAGTTAACGTAACTCTAACTTAGTTAGGCAGCTCTAAGCAACACTCTTTTCTAGTTAATAAAGGAGCAACTAAGGGTAACCCCACTTACGCACAACGGGCACCTAATTATCTCCCTAAATAAGTACATTCTTAAAGTTATTAAGCTTAACACCTAATTTATCTATATCTTTAATATAAAATAGAAACGGGGTGTTTATAGGAATAACGTAAAAAGTAATATACCCTAAGGGGGTTTGGACTCTAATTGTGCTAAGAGAGATTACAGTACCCTTGCTAAAACAAATTGTATATTAACCTACCGTTAATTAGTTAATCTAAACAAAGGTATTAAGTTATTAAAGGGCTTAAACTTAAGGTTCTCCTGCTATAAATACTCCTGCGGCTCTAATATCTGGCATAATACTATAGAAGACATTCGTCAAGTATTTATTGTTAAAGGAGAACGCGGAGCTCTCCTTTAGCTTATTAAAGATATCTAACTTTATAATAGAATGGATCGTAGATTGGTTATTAAAAACAGCAATGGTTTATATGCCATCTACCTCACTATACTTAGTAAAGTATTAGTTGGGTAAGTAGTCCTTAATTTCTATATCCATAAGGAGCTGTTCGGCCTTATTAACCTCATCCTTAAGATCTTCTATGCCTTTATATTAAACTAGGAAACTTTAGAAGTAGGCTATAGTAACCTTACGGTTTTTAACGTTTCTTGCACTCTGGCAAAACTTATTATATACCTCTTTTCGCCTATTAAGAGGGTGCCTAGTTAATTAGCAATTTAGCTTCTTACAAACATAGCACTTCTTCTAGCGATTACTTTAAAATAAACCTCTATAAGGACCTCCATAATTGCTTTATAGTCGACACTAATTATACCTTCTACTGTATCCCCTACCACGGCCATTATATGTTCGATCAGTCTAGTTATAATCGTATTAGTCAGGTTTAATCAAAGTAGGTTAAAGTTAGGCGTTAAATTACTATACTTCTTAAGAATATAGAGTGGTGCTAATAGACAATCTTAATTAAATACATATTCCTTTATAAGTACTCGCAGGATTAAAAAGAGCAAGGTTGCATTCTTTAACACCTTAGTATACGCTAATAACTTAATCGCGTAGGCTGAAATTCTTTTAATATAATTCGGATAAACCATGTTAAATTATCTAAAGTTAATTAAAGAGCTTCTAAAGACAATTAAGCCAAGAAATGTAACGGTGCTGGAGCGCGTCACCTGCCATATTCAACCAATCAGGATTTTCCATGCCCGGCATGCAAAATCGCTATTAGCCCGCTTACCACTAGCGCCTTAGCGGCCCTCGCGACATGCCTACCTACTGCCCCTAAACGATTCTTCTTCTTCTTCTCCTTAGCTTAGTATTCTTGTATAGTAGTAATCTACAAGCTTCGGTTTAGAAGCATTTATACAAGCCCATTATATTATACTAAGCTCTCCATACACTGCCTAGGAAGGCCTTAATAATATCCCACCCTAAAAGAAGACCTTTGTCTGCAACAACGCGTTAATGCGTTATACTCAGACATTAAAAAACTCACACTACTACGCCTAAAAAGGCCCTAATAATATCCCACTTTATAGGCCAGACTGTACTTAACCTGTACCCCTAAAAGAACCCCAGAATCGAAACCGAATTGTATAATTCCAATAAACTTTAGGAAGCTAATAATGGCACCTAAAGCAAGCTTATCTAAAAGACCTACTTTTACCTGAGAGGAATATGAGATCTAGTTAGGATCAGAAATTAAAAACAATAATAATATTATAGGTGTATATAAGCAGATTTATGCCCTTGCTGCTAATTAAAAGGTTAATCGTCTTTAAGCCTAAAGTATATAAGAGACTCTAAAGGAGATCCTAGAAAGCCTTATTACCTTATAAAATAGCCCAGCCTCCCCTTTACGAAGCCTTAGTTAACCTATTCGCTTAACTAAATACAATACACTAGAGAGTATAAATACGATAATAAAGCAATTAAAGTCTATTAAGCTCCCTAACCCCCTACTATTATTAGACGGCATAGACCTGACCTTTAAGAACTAGAGAATTTAGGTATAAGGAAAGCTTTATATTAACTATAACCATTTCCCCTCTAAAGAAGCTAAAATGCTCTACCTCTTTAGTCAAACTATTGGGGACGCCTAGCAACACCTTTAGGCCAAGTTTAAGAACGAGTTACCTATTTGGTTTACATCTATTAACAAAATAATACAGCATTTAGCTACTATCTATGTTAATCCAAATAAAGTACGGGATGCCTATTACAACTATAATTGCCTAATAATAAAATTAAACTAATCCTTTACTAAGTTCTAGACTTAATTCTTATACCTAGTAGGCAAAGGCTAGGTTCCCCCTAAAAACTATTATTTGGACCTATACAATAAGCTAACAGTCTAACTACAAGAGAAGATTGCGGTAGCCTTAAATAACCTACTAACCTACCAAAGACTCGCAGCCTAATATTTATTACTAGATTTAGAACTAAAATAAATTAATACTTGTTCTAATTAATTAAAGCGGCCCTATAGCAACCATAACCTATCCGCTATACTAATGGGAGCTAGCGTTGGAAGACAAACCATAACCACCCTTATACTAAAAGCGGTCACAACTACCTATCTATAAACCTCACCTAACCTGCTATGTACTATACCTTTAACTAATGCTTGTTGTAATACCCTAATTAACCCTACCATGGTTACGTGCTTTAATTGCGGAAAGGATAGTTACTTTACTACATCCTGCCCAGAGCTAAAGGATATAGGTAATATTAAGAAGATAGAGGAAAAAGAAACATCTAACAAGTTAAAAAAAGAAGAACCCTAGGAAAAGACTCCCCCCTAGGGTATTCTATTAATCTTAAAGAGATTAATCTAAGTTAGCTAATAGGTGGAAAACACTTTATAGTTCCATATACAGTATCTTAAAATAGATATGGAGTTAATACAACTGCCCTTATTAACACTAAAGTAAATAGCTTTGCCTTTATAAACACTGCTTATATAAATGATATTGCTAAGTTCTTAAATATAAATACTACCCGACTAGAGAAGCCTGTTTAAGTAAAAGGCTATAATAGTTAAGCCAGTATACCAGTTACCTACATTTTAAAGCTATATATCGCTATTAATAGACAACGCCAGTTTGGTATCCCCTTCTATATCCTAGACCTAAGGTTACACAATATAATTCTTAGCCAAAAATAAATGTCCTACTTTAATATTTAGCTGAACGTTTAATAAAGACAGTTTATCTAGCCAGAGAATAGACCAAAGTTACCCTCCTTTATTAGGGAAATCCGCACCGACCGTAAAACATTAGCTGCGAAGGCTAATCCTACCTACTAGCAAGATATCAGGAACCGCGACCTAGCCTTTACCCAAGAAGATGCCCGCTATAAGGCTGGTAGAAACTCTATACCAATAAGAATACTCCCCTAAAGGACTATAGTTAAGGAGAACTCTACTTACGGAAGTAGAACGGACACTAATATAGACAACTTCTAAATTACGGAGATCCGGCTAATGGGGAAGAGGACGTACTAATAGGACATAAAGGATAACCTTTAGAAGATATAACAAGAGCTAAAAGGAGTAAGAATAACACCAATACCCTAGAAGCCCCTAAAGCCACAGATAACCCTACTATTATATAACACCCCTATAGTAGATATCGCGGTAATTAGTGCTATAGGTTTCCACTTTAATATATATTAAAAGGATAACAAAGTCTTTACTACTAGTTTATATAAAATTAACCAGATTATTGCTAAGAGGGAAGAAGTGCTAGTAAAGGAAACTAATAAGGAATTAGTTAAGCGCCTCCTCCCTAATTACCTCTTAAACCATAGAGACGCGTTCTTAAAAGTAGCTTTAAATATACTACCCCCCTACTAAACCTATAATTATAAGATTTAGTTAAAGACCAATAACTCCCTAGGCTATAGCCCCCTTTACTAGCAAACTATAGAGGAACTAAAGGCAATAAAGCAGTACCTAATTAATAACCTCTATAAAGGGTTTATTAAGCTAAGCTAGGCTCCCTTTACTTCCCCTATTTTATTTATAAAGAAACCTAATAAAAGCCTTCGTTTTTATATTAACTATTAAAAGCTAAACGCTATTACTTAGAAGAATTAGTATCCTTTCCCTTTAATTAATAAAACCCTTACATGTCTAAGCTGGGCTAAAATCTTTACCAAGCTTAATATCCGCCAAGCTTTTTACTAAATTAGGATAGACCCTATATTAAAAGACCTAATAACGTTCTATACCTATTATAGGTCTTATAAATATAAAGTCCTTTCTTTTAGACTAACGAATAGGCTAGCCACTTATTAACGGTATATAAATAATATTCTTTTTAACTACCTTAACAAATTCTATACGGCATACCTAAACAATATTCTTATATACTTGGATAACGAACTTAAGCACCAAGTTCACGTTAAGAAGGTCCTAAAGAGACTATAGAATATAGGCCTATAAGTTAATATTAAAAAATATAAATTTGGAGTAAAACGCATAAAGTACCTTAGGTTTATTATTAGTATAAAAGAAATTAAAGTTAACCTAAAAAAGGTTAAGGCAATCCGCAACTAGAAACCCCCTTACACTATAAAAGAAACCCAGTCCTTTCTTAGCTTTTATAATTTCTACCATCAGTTTATCCGTAACTATAGAGTTATAGCTAAGCCTCTTATACAACTAACTAAGAACAACACGTCTTTTATCTTTAACGATAACTGTATAAAAGCCTTTAAGGAGTTAAAGGACTAACTTATCTCCTTCCTAATCCTTTGTTACTATAACCTAGACCTTAAATTAATGCTAAAAACGGACGCCTCCAATAGGGTAGTAGCGGGAGTCCTTTTATAGCTACACCTAGACGGCGAATAGTACCCTATTATATTCTTTTTAAAAACAATAGCCCTAGCTAAGTGCAACTACGAAGTGCATAATAAGGAAATATTAGCTATTATATAATTATTGTCCTAGTGGCGCATAGAGCTTAGAAGCACAGACTCTTAAATTAAGGTTTATACCAATTATAAAGCCCTTAAGTATTTTATAATAACAAAACAACTTACCGGTTAATAGGCCCAGTGGGCCAAAATACTCTTCTAATTCTTCTTTACGATTATATACCGCCCTAGCAGGCAAAATGCTAAGGCTAACACCCTAACTTGGAGAGAATAGGACGTGGGGCCATAAGATAAGCTAAAGGCTTAGTACCAAACATGCGCCCTCCTCTATACCAAACAACTTAACCCGCGTATCCTTAAGGAACTGAGCTCTAAACAAAATAAGGTAGCACCTATAGAAGGAAAGACCCTAGATAAACTAATAGAACTAATTAATCGCATCCTAACTATAAACCGTATAGCCAAATCCCTAAAAGCCCTCCGCGATTAAGCTATAGGGGGTAACCCTAGTTTAGAAATAGAAGACGGACTGCTCCTATACTAAAAATAGCTTATAGTTCTAGACATTAACAACCTATAAATAGAGCTAATCCGTGAAGCCTATTATTAAGTCTCTACGGCGCACCCTAGTTAAGATAAGACCTACTAACTACTATCACCTTATTACTATTAGCGAGGACTCCTATCTGATATAGAATAATTTATTAGAAATTATTATGCTTATAAACGCGCGAATACCCCTAGGGACCGAACTCCTAGATAGCTATAACTACTGCTAGTCCCTAAACGCCCTTAGCAATATATTATAATAGACTTTAAATCATTCCCAAAGGACAAACACGGCTACGACATGGCCTTTATAGTAGTTAACCAACTAAGTAAGCAAGCCGTTTTCCTCCCTTGCTTTAAGACTATAACCGTAAAGAACATGGCCCGCATATATATAGACAATATCTACCGGATCTATAGCGCTCCTAAGTTAATTATCTCTAACCATAGACCTTAGTTTATATCGGACTTCTAGAACGAATTCTACCATATCCTTAAAATTAAGATTAAGCTCTCTACTATATTCCACCCTCAGACCAACAGCTAAACCGAGATTATAAACCAGTACCTTAACTAGCAACTTTACCCCTTTATTAACTACTACTAGGACAACTGGTTGGAACTACTACCTATAATAAACTACGCACAGCTCACGCTCCCTTATAATAGTATAGGAATGTCGCCATTTAAGTTACTCTATGGATACAGGCCACGAATATCCTTTAATTAGGATAGACCTACAGGACATATAACGGCCCGCAAACGCCTTAGCTATAAAGAGGCCCAGATATTCGCTAAGAGAATATATAGGGCCTAGGAGACTACCCAAGCAATTATAAAAAGGGCACAAGAGAAGAAAAAGTCTAACGTAAACTAATATTACCGCAAGGTAGACTTCCACGTAGGAGATAAGGTATAGGTATTAACAAAGAACTGGAAAACCTAAAGGCCGAGCCGCAAGCTAAACCACCAAATGGCTGGCCCCTATAAAATCCCTAAAAAGGTAGGGCACTCTTTTAAGGTTAAGCTACTAGAGTTAATAAAGATCCACCCTATCTTCTCTTTAGACTAACTGCAGAAGGCCGCGGACGACCTATTGCCTAGACAGTACAACGACCCCCCACTACTAATTCAGATTGCAGAGGACGAAGAATGGGAAGTTAAAGAGATCTTAGCAGTAAAGAAGGACCGTAGTACCTTAAAATACCGTGCAAGCTGGGTAGGTTATAATGAAGATCCAGAATGGTACCCCGTATCCAATTTTAAGTACTCTCCCTATAGGCTATAAGATTTCCACCTAGCCCACTTAAACCTCCCTAGACCACCACACAAGTTAGATAGCTGGGTTAAATGCTAAAAAGAGGGGTTAGATAACTATGATAATTTAAATAATAATAAAGAACTCAAACAAAGCCTAAGGGCAGGCTTTTTTAGGAGGGGGGGTAATATAACGGTGCTAGAGCGCGTTACCTGCCATATTCAACCAATTAGGATTTTCTATGCCCGGTATACAAAATCGCTATTAGCCCGCTTACTACTAGCGCCTTAGCGGCCCTCGCGACATGCCTACCTACTACCCCTAAACGATTCTTCTTCTTCTTCTCCTTAGCTTAGTATTCTTGTATGGTAGCAATCTACAAGCTTTGGTTTAGAAGCATTTATATGAGCCCGTCACAAGAAACACCTAGGTTTGTAGTAATAATTCTTAGGAAGGTAGTCTCTCTCCACTCCAATATATACTGCTGCTTATTCTCTTCTGTTTTAAAGTGGCATTTTGTCTTATATATTATTTAGTTAAAATCATATCCTTTTCCTACTAAATAATTATAATAGAAGGTACTAGCGCGGCCTTTAAGTATAACGGAATAGGCGTTATAATATTGGTTAGTTTCTAGTCCGACCTTCTAACAATAGTTATAAAAGATACGCAGCTTTAAATTAAGGATATTATACAGTTCCCCGCTAAACTTCTTCTCCTAGTCTAAATAGAGCTTTATAAGCTCTATGAGCAACTTTAAGATGCCTTTAAGTGGCGCTAGACCATATTAAGATTGCATTAGAGATTAAGGAGGTAGGGATTATATTATAGGCTGCAGTAGGGATATAGATCTTAATAGAACAGGGCGTAGTACCTAATTCTACTATGGTAGAGTTTAAAGGTTGTTGGACTGCGAAGTAAGGGGATCTTGCGCTTGCTTAGGTTAAGGGGTAGTAGTTAAAGTTACAGGTTAAATTAGTGGATACTAGAGAACTAAAGATAGAGGTAGAGGCGATAGATATAGAATGTTAAAACTCGTGCCTAGAGCAATGGAATTAGAATATGTCTCTAGTGGTATATTACTTAGATTCCATCATAAGTTAAGCTTCTTTATAGTACGTAGTTAATACTCAATCTCTTATAGAGTCCATTCGTGCTCTTCTTTTACATTAATAATATACTCCTAAATATTATCTCTAATAACCCCCTCATCCATAGGGACAAATACTCCATACTCCTAAAGGAATTTATGGTAGTCCTATACAATATCCTTATTTATAGGAACCTATATTTCCTTTATCCATCTAACAAAATCCTCCTTTATACAATACTATAGCATAGTATTATTGTATTCGCTATCTTTATAGTATGCTATACGGTATAATAGAAATCCATTTAGGTCCTATTGCTCGGCGTTTGCGAAGTTAATTATAGCTCTATCCTATATATCCAGGTTAATATCATTCTTATACTTCTTCGGATAGGTTAATGCTATAATAGTTATTAATTCTATAAAAGTAGAATTAACGGGGTGTTATATGTCGAAGGTAGGTAGAATTTTGGTTTTGTAGAATCTTATAGGTTTACTATTAAAAGGTAGGCAATTTAAGATATAGTTAACGCGTTTTAGTCGTTAACTTAGGACCTTAGGTTTAGTAATACTTCTAACCTAAAGTACTTAACCAAATCTTCGTAAACGTGGTTGTTCTATATAATAGACGTAACTTGGTATCTCCTAGTACTTAGTAATACTTCTATTACTAGTTTTCCGCAAGTTTAAGGTAGCATAGTATCGCCAGGATCCATTCCATATAAGCGCATATAGCACCCCTATACAAGACTGTCTCTTCTATTTAAAAACCTAGCTACTTTGTGGTTAACTATATATTCAACCACTAATCAGTATTAGTCACATAGGGTGACTCACCAATAATGACTACTCGAGTAGGTTACAGTAATGTTGGTTAATATGCTTATCTTTCTTCAAATGAGGAAGGGTGAGGAACTTAAGGTTCCTCACCACGCTAGTGCCGCGGCGACACGTGACAACCACGTGCCTTATTCCCGACAATAAGAATAATATATAATAAATATATTAAAGCTTTAATAGAGCTTTATAAAGACATTAATTATTAATTGGAAGACTAAAAGATAAAAAAAATAATTAATTTAGTATATTTCTCGCGCCTATGGTAAGCATTTGTTCTTTTAAAACTAAGTACTGCTATACTACTACTCTACTGCCATACTACTGCTACTACTACTGCTACTACTACCACTCCCACCACCGCTGCTACTGCTGCCTCTACTCCCACTACTACTACTGCCTTTACTGCCACTGCTGCCTCTACTACCTCTACTTCCTCTACTGCCTCTACTGCCTCTACTCTAGTAGCCAATACCCTGCTCCTCCTCGTCCTGCTACTGCCCCTCCTATAATTCCAGATATTGCTACCGCTATTCCTTATACTACTGCTCTTGCTCTTGTTACTGCTGCTCCTGCATCTGCTGTATAGCCTATAGCCGCTGCTGGCGCTCCTGTACCTGCTGCGGAGGCTGCTTAGGAGGCTACTACGGAGATTGTTGCGGAGGAAGCTGCTAAGGCTACCAAGACTGCTACCGAGACTACTGCGGAGACTGCGGAGGAAGCTACTTCGGAGACTACGGAGATTACTGCTGCGGAGATTGCTGCTGCGGAGATTGCTGCGGAAATAGGTTGTGTACGCGATACGCGGTGGCTGTATACGCGGTGGTCGTGTACGCGAAAGTTTGGTGTCCTGCACGTGACAGTATCCAGATAGGGAAGAGCTCCGTGCACGGCTCCCCCTAAGCCATTCGTAGAGCCGTTCGTAGAGTTGTTCGTGGAGCCGTCGTAGAGCCGTCGTAGAGCCGTTGCAGAACCGTTGCAGAACCGTTGCAGAACCGTTGCAGAACCGTTCATAGGGTCGTTCATAGGATCGTTCGTAGGGTCATTCGTAGGATTGTTCGTAGGATCGTTCGTAGAGCCGTTCTAGAGCCGTTGCGGCGCCGTCATAGGACCGTTCGTAGAGCCGTTCGTAGAGACGATGCAGACCCGTCGGAGAGCCGTTCGTAGGGTATTTGTAGACCCGTTGCAGAACCGTTTGTAGACAATGCAGAACCGTTTGTAGAGACGATGCAGAGCCATTCGTACCGACGATTGTATAGGCGACTGTATGGGCAGTGGTAGAGCCGTCGTAGAGCCGTCGTACAGCCGCTCGTAGAGCTGTTGCAGAGCCGATCGTAGAGCTGTTGCAGAGCCGATCGTAGAGCTGTTGCAGAGCCGATCGTGGAGCTGTTGCAGAGCCATTCGTAGAGCCGTTCAAAGCCGTTTGTAGAACCGTTGCAGAGCCGTTATAGAGCTATTGAAGAACCGTTGCAGAGCCGTCGTAAAGACGATTGTACGGCCGACTGTACGGGCAATGGCAGAGCCGTCGTAGAGACGATGCAGGGCCGTCGTGGAGACGATGCAGGGCCATTCGTAAAGACGATGCAGAGCCGTTCGTAGAGACGATGCGGGCCGTTCGTAGACGACGTAGAGACGACGTAGAGACGATGCAGAGCTGTTTGTACGGACGACGCAGAGCCGTCGTAAAGCTGTTCGTAGAGACGATTGTAAGATCTCCTAGTATATTGGTGCTGTATGTTAGTAGAGCTTTAGAGCTCCAGATGGGCTTTAAGTAGAGCTTCATACAGAGCTTTGTACAGAGCTTCGTGCAGAGCTTTTACGGAGTATCGTGCAGAATTTTCACGGAGCTTCGTGCAGAGCTCTGTGCACCCCCCTAAAAACTTCTCCGCAGAGCTCTGAAGCTTTATATTAGTATAATATTACCTACCCTTAGGGTATTTAGATAAAAGTGATACCATTTTAAAGCGCTTTGTAAGCTCTATAAATCTATACCAATAGAAATTTTATTTAGGTAATATTAAAGGGTGCATCGCAAGTGTAAGGGATTTATTGTGAGGTTGATCGCGAGGTTAAATTTAATGGGGTAGCAGGTCCCTTATCAGGTAACCCAGACCAATTTTTAGCCAATTGGAAACTTAGGTTAAAAAGTAATTTAGTATATATAAGAAGACGAGAAATAAGCAATTTTCCAAGGAAAATTCTGAAATTGCCGACCTACGGCCGGCAATTTGCAGTTCCTTGGAAAATTACATATTTCTCGCGCCTGCGGCGGGCTTTTGTCCTTTAGGACGAAGTCCTTTTAGGAACGAAGTCCTTTTGGGAACTTAGCTGCCCTACCACTGCCCTGCTACTGCCCTGCTACTGCCCTGCTACTGCCCTACTGCTACCCTGCTGCCATTACTACCGCTGCTGCTATGCCGTCCCCCCGTATCTTACCCCGTAACAGCCAGTAATATACTAAGACTGCAGCAACACCTCCGGATATATAACATTAGTAGTTATAGCACCCCCATCCTATAGCAGTAATAGCGAAAGCCCAGCTATATCTATTACTCTTAATGGCGCAATATACAGCTACCTATGGGTAAAAACAGGTATACGTAAATTAACGCCGACAAAGTTAAAAGACTGCCCCTGTGACTTATTTACGGTTATAGCAAAGTATAGCCGGATTAGAAACTGTGACGGTGCTGGGGCACCGTCCCCTGTAGCTGTCTTGGCGCAATATCCGGAGTCCGCCCGTACCATGTATATTACCCCCTAGAGCCTCCTTTCCTCTTCTTCTTCTCCTCAGCTTAGTATTCTTGTATGGTAGCAATCTACAAGCTTCGGTTCAGAAGCATTTGTACGAGCCCGTCACAGAAACTGCCTTCTACTAATAATAAACGGCAGTTCTCCTTCTGTAGAGGTAGGCTTAATGCGAGGGATTAGCCGTAGCTGGTTATAAAAGCTGCCGCTAAGTATCCGAGTTTTAATACAGCGGCGGCCTACACGCGTAATAACCATATGGGTGCCGTTACAGAGCCCTTCGTTAGGGTAGAGGTTCCGTAAAAGGATTATAAGCGCGCCTACCTTTAGGGAAAGCTTTAATAGAGGTAGGTTACTGTGGTTAAATATCTACAGGAGCTCCGCTGGCGGCAGTTCTATATAATCGTCTTCTCCATTTTGCTCTATAGAGTCTATAGAATAAAAGGTGCTTGGGGAGCCGTGGAGCCGCGGAAGGATAGCGTTATTAATCTTAGCCATAGTATTATTATAAATGGTTAGAATAGCGCGATCGCGGAAGGTATTAGGGTTAGTATATACCTAAGTAAGTAGTTGCGAAGGGTATATATGCCCATAAAAGGGTTCCTGGGACCATAATAGGGCTATACTAGGCGGGATACTAATATTACCAGCTAGGGCTAGATTGCAGGATAAGCTTTATACCTAAGCTGCGAACCGCTGATTTATCTCGCCCTGGCGGATATGCATATTTAACCATAGGGACAGTATATAGAAGGTAGGCTAGAGGAACAACTGCTGTAGATAGGCACCTATAATAGCTACGCGGTTCCCCTACGGGATAATAGGCAGTATCTAAGCAAAGTTACCGCCTAAGATAGTAGGGAGTCCGCTAAAGGTAGAGTTATTAGAATGGACGTCCATAAGTATATAGTGCACAGCTTTATAGCAGTAGTAGTGCTGTATTAGCACCTTATCCCAGATAAGTAGAGAAGTACAGCGTAGAAGCTTAGCCAGATTTAAGCTTTTAGAGATATTACAAGTAGACTCTTTGTGTAGATTAAAAGATATCCAAAAACGGGAGTAGGCAGTACGGCCGCCGGGTAGTAAAAGGGCTATAATGCTAGAAGAAGCTATATAAAGAACAATCTTACTATATAAGCAGTAGTAGTAATAGAGGCAGTAATAGAGAAACGTTTTACTAGTGCCTATAGGGCCCTAAAGGAAAAATCGGGCTGTCTATAGATCTATATCTATAGCGGTAATAATAGTATTAAAGTACGCTGCCTAATTGGTATTTAGCTGCTAGTATAGCTTAGTAAACTAGTAACCTTCCTTTATAGGGTTATATTATAGTAGCTTAGCTATAAGAAGCGAGTTATTTCCCTTAGTAATAGCGGCCCACTAGTGCTAAAACTGGGGTAGGCTATAGTCTATAAGTGTTTTCTGGTAATCTGTAAGTATCTAATAGATAAGGTATAGGCTATAATTAAAATGGATATTGTTATCCTCGCTAACTATAGGAGGAGTATTAGGTTAGCGGGCTAGAAATCAAGGCAAATTATTATAGATAGACTATTTAAAGCAGTCCTATAAAGCAACTGGCTCCGCAACAGGGCTATAAACTAAAGTAGTTATAAATAAGGAGTGTAGCTAGGCGCTAGTAGCAAAAACAGCGGCCTCTATAAAGTAATTAATCCACTTATAATTATCCTTTAGTTATTACAGACGCTTTAAGTACGATGTTACGACTACTGGGAGGAGAGTCGGAAGAAGCTAGTTGGTTAATAAGAGCACGGTCCAGTATAGAGCTAGTGGAACTAAATGACGAGAAATGGTAACCAAGGTTACATAATATTGTACGCAGTGTACGCAGTATATAAAGGGAACGCACGTATAATATATATAAGGCGTATCTTATATATAAGGAGAGTTTCTTAGGAGTATAGATATATATTTAATGGACCACAGTCCCTACCTAAATAGTTCCTTTCCTTATAGTAAATCTTAGAATATAATTAAAGTTAATCTATTAGGCAACTACTCCACCAGTTATTATTTATTACTGTTAGATTATTTAGCTTCCTATTTACCTATATACCCAGCCTATTAGCGAGTCCACAGTAGTATTTCCTATAAGGCTTTATTATACATTCACTACCACAGTTATGGTATTAATAAAGTCAAATAATATGCCACCAAAAGCACCAGTTATAACGCCGTTAACGGCAGCGACGACCTTAGGGTCTGGAGGAGACATAAGTATAAGGGATATGGATTTGCAGCTAGTTACAGTAGGTTAATTACAAGAAATGGTTAATTAATTAATAGACAATAATTAAATACTTAAAGACTAAATTAGTGGAATTAGAGCAGCTAAGGTTAAGTTACCATTAATTAAACAGTTCTTAGGAGAGAAGTTAAAACTTAAGGGATTCCTTACGTAAATGCACTTTAAGGTTATATAGGAGGGAGTAAAGTTGGCAATATCTATAGGCCAAGTAGCGTATGCAGGATTGTTCTTAATAGGAAGAGCACTTAAGTAGTTTAAATCTTATCTTATTAAGATTTAAGCTAACAGAATAACAACCATAAATTAAAAAGTATGGTTTATGTTCACTAGTTAAAATAGGTTTATAAAAAGACTAATATAGATATTTAAAGACCCAGAAGTAGCAACTATAGCGGAATAAAAGCTACAGAACCTAGTACAACGTACTTTAGCAATTAAGTATATAACACAGTTTTAGATACTTATAATATAAGTTAAGTGGAATAATAAGGCGCTTATAGTATAGTATAAATAGGGACTTAAGGCTAAAGTCTAGAACGCAATTATCCTAATAGAAGATGTAGAAACTTTAAGTGAGTTAATTAATTAGTTAATAAAGATTAATAATAGGATCTATTAAAGGGAACAAGCTAAGAAAGGGTAAGATAGAGTTCTATAGTTGTATAAGGCGTAGAGTACGTAATAATAGATATAAAGTTATAAACTATAGAACGGTAGGCCAGAGCCAATAGACCTAAGCGGTATTAAAGAATCCTAAAGCTAGAATAAGAAACCATAAAAACCTAAAAGTTATGGATTAAGTAATTATAGGACTAAGGAGTAGAGGCTAAACTAGGGATCTTAGCAGTAGAAGACATTTAGGCAGACTCTATAATAGAAATAATAGTTTAAAGAAGGAGCTTGCATAAATTACGGAAAATAAGGTTATTTCGCTAGAGACTATAGATGTAGTTAGAGTAACCACGCGGTAAAAGGTATAAAGTCATTAGAGTACAATAATGTAAATATAAGTATATTACGCGGGACTAAGGAGTGTTCAGTTAAACACTTTATATTTTATTATAATAACGCATACCAAATTTATAAGGACGCTAAGTATGGCGTAAGCTATTAGCTATAAGAGCTAGAGTTAAAAGAACTTAAAGAAACTAAGGAGTTAGATAAAGAATAAGATTAACTCTATAAGCTAGATTAAGATATTATAGCAATATACAGATAAAGATTAGTAACAGTAATAATAGAGTTGGAGTACTTATTAATTAATAGCAATAAGGGAGAGAAAGGAACTAACTAGGAGTACCTAAACCTTAGTAACGTAATAGAAGTAGAGACTAAGACCACTATAGAGCAAGGTTTAGTAACGGGCATTATAATACTATTAGATACGGCATCCATTGCTTTATAAGACAGAAGGAGTAATATCTAAAGACAATTAAGCAAGCAGATAACTACTAGTACTAGCTTACCACTTAATAAAGGTAAAAGGCTAAAGGCTTAAGATTCTTAAGACGAGATATGAGACGCTTAAGATTCTTAAAGTAAAATAAGATATACCTAAGAACCCACAACAGACAAAACTAATGGGAAAGGGCAGTAGCTTAGTTCTAAGACAAATAGATAAGCATAGGATGAAAATTTCTAGGAAACTAAGATTTTAAAGAATAAATAAGGTCTATAATAGAAAGATATAGTGTCCAACCTATAAGTCAAAAAGTTAATATATCAATTAAGAAGTAAGACGACTTTAAAGATCCAACTATAAGACGCAGACGATAAGAAAGTATAGATAAGTTTAGGTAATAAATTATCGTATAGTAAGAACAAAAGCTAGACCAGAGATTAGCTACACCAAGATATATAAGGGACAGAGCACCCGTATAAAAAGTTATAAATAGGCTAAGGGTAGGAACGCTAAGAGCTAAGTAGTTAGATAAACTAGAACAAGAAAAGAACCTAGAAGTTCTAACTAGATTTACAGAACAACACACTAAAGGTTGCAACAATATAGTAGCAAAGAGGTACTTCTTTATAGATAGATTGTATACACTTATGGAGTTATACCGCAAGTGGTATAAGCAAAGAGGAAATAATAAGTGGAAAGACTTCTGTATATAGTTAGATAAAAAAGTTATATCAAACTAAGCACTATCTAAAAAGTAGATAAGTTATATTAAAGGGGCGTTAGTTATAATGTTAAAGAACCTAGAGGAACAGGCTATAAACTAGAAAGAAATAATGCAAGTATTAGTGCTAGTAAACGAGATAGTAATATTTAGATTAACGCAAGAGAGGTTTAAACTCTAGAATAAAGACAAGCTATAAGTTAACCCAAAGCACCTAGCGCATTATATATTGGCATAGATCGCATATGTAGATAATATATATAACATATATAGGACACCTAAGGATAAATACCGCAAGTATCTAACTAGGACATATTGGATGATAGACAAGAAGCAATATAGAGACACTAAGTATATATATAGATAGCACCTAGTAGAAGTCTAAGAGTTAGGAGACTTAATACTTTAACTAGAAAGGTTTCTTATGGAAAAATGCCTAGATAGATAATAGTGGTAAAAGTGCCCAGAGAATACTTATCTATAGTACGTTAAAGAAAAGAAGCGAACTAAATATTAGCCACAGAAGGACCAAGTACAGTTAAGAAGTAATAGCCAATAGTTAGGAAAAGCGGAGGCCTACGAGACTAGAGGGAGCTAGTAGTAAAGCCTTAGACCCTTAAAGGAGTTATAGGTCAATACCTAAACTTATAAGTTAAATAGCAAGATTAAAAGTTTAAAGCGTTAGTGGATAGTGGAGTAATAAGGAACTACATATTACTAGCAGTAGTTAAAAGGATAAAGTTACTATATAAATAGAAAGAACACCTATACCAGTTAATAATAATTTTAGGAAATCTAATAGCCTATAAAGAAGGTATTATTAATCTTAAAACAGGACCTATTTAGTTAACTATTAAAGGAAAACCAGTTAAGATATCTTTTAATATCCTACCGTTAGGGAAGGACGAGGCAATACTAGAAATTCCTTAGTTATAGAAGTACAATCTAAAGATTAATTAGGTTATAGGTTAGGTCGATATTAAGAATATATAATAACACAAAACGCAACAACAAATAAAGTTGGTATGGTACTAAGTTAGAGCGACGTATAAAGAGACTAAGTAAGGCTTAAGTTATATACCAAAGAGATACCATAAGTATAGAAAAAGGCTATAAAGCCTAGAAAGTAAAAAGCTGTTAAAGTATGTAGCATAGGACTATAAGATAGAACTAGAACCAGGAATAAGTCTAAAGTTCTTTCTAGTTTATAAGCTTACTAAAACAGAGTTAGTAGCGCTTAAAGAGTTTGTCTAGGAAAACCTATAAAAGGGATACATTAGACCGTTATAGTTATTAGTAGGGTATTCAGTACTATTTATCCCAAAGAAAAACGGAAAACTTAGAATGTGCATTAACTATAGACAGTTAAATAGCATTACATAAAAGGATAGGTATCCTTTACCCTTAATTAGTAAAATCTAAGATAGGGTAGGCAACGCGTAAATCTTTATAAAAATAGATCTAAGGTAGGCGTACTATTAGATTAGGATTAAAGAAGGCGATAAATAAAAGGCAGCCTTTAGGTTAAAGGAAAGACTATATAAACCGTTAGTAATTCAGTTCGGGCTTATAAATATACTAGCAACGTTTTAGAAACGAATTAATAGTATATTAGGAGAACACCTTAACAAGTTTGTTATAGTATACCTTAATAACATTATTATCTACTTAATAAGTAAGGAAGAACATAGAGAATACGTTAAGTAGGTCTTAAGTAGACTATAAGAAGAAAAGATACCAGTAGCAATTAAGAAATGCAAGTTCTTTACTAAAAAAACCAATTTTATTAGATTTATTATTAAACTAGGTAAAATTAGTATGGACCTAAAGAAAGTTAAAGCTATAGTAAGTTGGCAAGAACTAGAGAATGTTATATAGTTGAGATCGTTCCTAAGGTTTTGCAACTACTATAGGAGGTTTATAGTATAGTGGTTAAAAAGCATTAAGCTATTTATAAGACTTACAAAAAAGGAGGAACTATGGGTGTAGGGTAATAAGTAAAGAAAGTTATTTAAGGAACTTAAGGAACTATTTACCTAGGATTTAATCCTTAAGATCTACCAACTAAAGCTAGACACGGTTATAGAAACAGATATATTAAACTTCGCACTAGGAGCATGTTTACTATAGAAGTATTAAGACGCATAGCATCTAGTGACGTACTATAGTTAAAAGATAACACCACTAGAACTAAACTATAACATCTATAATAAGGAGTTATTAGGTATAGTTATAGCACTTAAGGAATAGAGAGCATTCTTATAAGGCATAAAAAACCGTTTATAATTAAAACGGACTATAAGAACCTAACGGGGTTCCTAATAATAAAAGAACTTAACTAAAGACAAGTTAGGTAGGCAGAAATGCTTATAGAATATTATTTTAAAATCCAGTATACTAAAGGTACTGAGAATGCAAGAGTAGACACACTTAGCAGAAAGGCAGAGTTATAAGATAGCAAAAACCCATTGGGCGTAATGCTATATAAAGACAAAGATAGATTAATCAGATACAATTATCCCAAAGTTACAGCAACTAAAGAAAAAAGTCAGACCTATAAAACACTAGAAAGTAAGTGGTTGTAAAAAATCCAAGAAGCATAGGGCGAGGATCTAGATTTAGAGCAGTATAAGAACTAAGAAGCTATATATATACTAAGGGAAATTGCAGAAGAATTTATAAGAGAATTCCATAAGGGAATAACTTAAGGACATAACGGAGCTATAGGCTTAGTGTTAAGACTTTAAGAAGAATATATTATTTAAGGAATCTAGGGACTAGCGAGATAAGTTATAAAGGAATATCTAGATTGCTAAAGGAATAAACTAATAAGGTATAAGCTGTACGGAGGGCTATAACCTATTAAAATACCAGAAAGACTGTAGGAAGTTATATTATAGGACTTTATTATAAAACTACTAGAGTTAAAAGATCCTATTACTAGACAAGATTATAACGCAATCTTAGTAATAGTAGACAAGTTAACTAAGTAGGGCTACTTTATAACGTATATAGAAGAAATCTTAGTAGAAAATATAGCTAGAATCTATATTAAAGAAGTATTTACAAGGCACAGAGCACTAAGTAAAGTTATATTAGATAGAGATCCAAGATTTATAGCAGTATTCTAGGAGGTATTCTTAGTAGAATAAGGGGTTTAAGCAGTAACGTTAACTATATATTACCTACAAATAGATAGTTAAACAAAGAGACTAAACTAGACGTTAGAATAGTATCTAAGGCATTATATTAATTATGCATAGAATAATTAGGTATTATTATTACTAGTTATACAGTTTGCATATAATACAACACTATAGGAAGGGATAGGCAAGTTACCTTTTAAGGCGAATTACAGATATAAGCTAAAAATATTATTATCGCCATAATAAGCAAAGAATATAAGTAGCACAGCTAAGTAAAGAATAGAGAGTTTGATAAATCTTTATGTACACCTTAAAGAAACAGCTAAACTAGTATAAGAAAGAATAAAAAAGTACTATAATACTAAGAGATCTAAGGGACCAGATCTTAAGGAGGGAGATAAAGTATGGCTACTATATAAAAATTTTAAGAGTTAACGACTAAGTAAGAAATTAAACTATATCAGACTAGGACTATTTAAGGTTAAGGTAAAGATCTTAGAAGTTATATACAAGTTAGACTTACTAAAGAAAATAAAAATCTACCCTATACAGCATATCGCAATGCTAGAACCAGTATATAGGAATATTAAGCCACCAGTCTATAAGGCAGACATGTATAGAGGATAAGAAAAAGATAAATAGTAAGTTTTAAAGATTATTAGTTATAAAGATGTTAATAATAAAACGTGGTATAAGGTTAAGTGGATAGGCTATAAAGAGACTACCTAAAAGCCTCTAAATAGTCTAAAGAACACTATAAAAAAGGTACAGGAGTATTAAAAGAGAATAGGTTAGGCAGTATTAATAAAGAAGGATTACTAAAGAATAAGTTACCTAAGGGGGACCTAAAAGGAATACCTACTAAGGTATTTAAAGTTATTTCCCTCTCTATTAGAAGAGAACCTGTTCTTTTATTACCAAGTTCCTAAAGACCTTATTTTATAAGTTTTTACTCCTTAGAATAAACCTTCTTATATACTTTCTCTAAATAAAGCAAATAAGTGGATATAGTAATTTAGGCTTTTAGGGCCCTCTGCTCCTTATTATAAGAACGCTTAAGATCTACTAAAGCTTAAGTTAGCTTACTATTAAGCTTTATAGCGGCAGATTAAACCTAAGACCCTAGTAGCAATTAATAAGGGTACTTAAAGACTGTTAAAAGTAATAGAACGTGTATATTTAGTATTAGAGACAGAGCAAACGTTATAGGATAATTAAATATTCGCTTTAGTATACTCTAAATATAAAAAGGGTTGCTAAGATAAAGGGCTTATTAATGCAATATAAACTAACCCCTCTTTCGCACAATAAGAATATGGAGATGGCATTGTCTTACTAAGCAATAGTATAGCAGCAATAGTATAAGCACGGTACTGCGCTTATAAGGAAGAAGGAGCCTTAGGTATAATAAGTAATAATATTAACTAAATTAATTAAACGGACATTATACCTCTAGTAGACAACTTGGAGATATTAAAAATCTTTAAGGACAAAGATAAAGAGAAGGGAGATAGTGTTACGGACGCTTTAAGTATAATGTTATAACTACTAGAAGGAGAGTTGGAAGAAGCTAGTTGGTTAATAAAAGCACAGTCCAGTATAGAGCCGGTGGAACTATATAATAAGAAATAGTAACCAAGGTTATATAATATTGTATATAGTATACGCAGTGTATAAAGGGAACGCACGTATAATATATATAAGGCGTATCTTATATATAAGGAGAGTTTCTTAGGAGTATAGATGTGTATTTAATGGACTACAGTCCCTACCTAGATAGTTCCTTTCCTTATAGTAAATCTTAGAATATAATTGGAGTTAACCTGTTAGGCAACCACTCTACTAGTTATTATTTATTACTATTAGATTATTTAGCTTTCTGTTTACCTATATACCCAGCCCATTAGCGAGTCTACCGTAGTATTTCCTACAGGGCTTTGTTACTTTAGTAGCCCTAAAGCCATATAGGCGGCCTAAAAGGTTAAATAGACTATACTAGTAATAGTATAGAGGTCCTTAAAGGAGGTAGGGCTAGAAATAAAGGTTAGTAGTAGCTATAAGTAAAACCTCTTACCTATAATAGGACTGTAGTAATATATATGGCCTATTATAAGGCCTTGCTGGCATAGACACTACTCCTATTACTTTATATAAAAGATATACCGCTTAGGGAAGTCTTAATATAGGCGGTTATAGGCATCCTTATACTCCGCGTTATACTTAAAACGTTAGGAAAACGGGAGAGTGATAGGGGCTAGCCCGGGGTCATTTCAGCTAAATCCGCTGATCTGCTTATATACACTTCTTTACGCTAGCCCGGGGCCACTTTAGCTACTTTAACTACTTTAGCTATAGTAAAACCTCGTTATACCGTTCGGCTCGGTAGTAGGGGGTTTAAACATTATGCCGTATGGAAACGTTATATTGCGAGCTCACTGCAAGGGGCTAAATTAACTCTTCTCTCTATCTATAACTACTTAAAGAAGCTCGTGATAGTCGTCTGCCTTACTCGCGCAGCTTAACGGCCTTAAATTACTCTCTCTGCCTTTATAAGAGCTATAATTAAAGTCTTATTACCATCCTCTTGCTGCCCCTTATAGAGCTTAAGGCGTTCTAGTGCATCTAAAGCCTTATTAAGCTTAATAACTTATAGCTTAACCTCCTCATTGCTTTCTTCATTATCTGGCGCGTTATATAAAGCGACAATTAAGGCCCTAATTGCTTCCTGTAATATAGAGGCCTTAGGCTCTATTAAAGCGTCCTCCCTATTTATATTAATGAAGTCCCTAATAGGAATTATTTACCTAATTTACCCTACCTAGCTAAGCTGCTGTAAATACACCTCTAATTCGGCCTTAAGCTGAGGCTCGCTATACCCGCTTGGCGCACCCTAGGGGCCCTTATAGGGTCTAAAGATCGTTAAATATGTAAAGCAATTCATCACGGTTTAAGGGCTAATTTTATGCCATACTGCGATAGCCTACTAAACGGCTCTAAGTACGTTCATTGTCTTAAGGGGGTTCCTATCTTATTCTACCTGATCTACTATATAGGACAGCTAGTAGCGGCGGTAATAGGCTTTAAAGGTTTAAATTATACCCTAATCTAGAGGCTAATAGAAAGAGGTAACGTTTTTAGGCAGGAATTTAACCCTAGTGTTAAGTAAGTTAGCGCGCTCCAATATTGTAAGCATACCCCCAGTATGGCTAGGAGCGGAATTAATAAGCAGGAGGACCTTTCTGCCGCCTATTAAGCCGTTAAACCACTTGATATAATTAAGGAATATTAACGCCGTTATCTAGGCCTTCTTATTAAACCTCTAGGCAAAGTTAAGGCCCCTAAGGTTACTACGCTGTGTGCCAAAACATTAAGGATTATTTGCTCTTCTAATAATCTATAGGGGTATAATATAGCTGCCGTCTGCGTTGCTGCAGTGGACAGTTGTGATACGCTCCTTCTGCTTTTTAGTGCCTAATTGCCCTATAGTTGCAAGTCCTATATCCGGCGTGGCCTTGTAAAAAAGCCCTACCTCATCCATATTATAGACGTCTTAATTTGGGTACGCATCTATAACAACCCTAAGCTCCTACATGCGCTTCTCAGCGCCCTCTGTATCTGCTAACCTAGCTTCGCCGTGTAGTTTCCGTCTTAATATTTAATTCCTCTTCTTAAAGTTATTAACCCAACTGCTTAAAAAGTTAGGCTGTTGTTGACCCTAATAACACGCCATTGTATTTTAAAGCTTTATTACTATAGCCTAAATGAGGTCGCCGGTAACAAGTATATCAGCAGCCTGCATCCGCTATTACTATTTAAATAGCGCTTCTTTAAGCTCAGGATTGTTAGGAGCTCTACGCCTCTTAAAGCCCTCTTGGCCGCGTTAAAGGACTAGTAAATTAAGGTACTTGTATTTAGGCTTTAAGGAGTCTAATATAATAGACTGTTAAATAGGGCGTTAAAATTAATTGGTAAAAAAGCGAGCAGTGTCTCTCTGAGGTTTTCTAGGGTTCTTACGGCAGTATACCCGGATCTGCTGCCTTTTACGCTTTGAAACACTATGGCGGCGGAGGCGCTTAGGGTCGTTCTTAGGCTTTGCCATTGTATAGGGCAAGAGGGGTATTAAATTGATGAATATTAATGGCTGCGGTGCTGGTTTGTAGGCTTAAGAGTAAGGGGTTGATGCTTCCAAAAATAGGGTTTTCAACACCATAATAGCTCGCGCTATACTGTTCTTGTATAAGAGAGCTTTGAATGTAACGGCGTATTAAATTTGAACGTAAGCCTTATAAACCTCAGTAAAATCAACTGTTCATGGCTATTAACCGTTATACCGTAGAAGAACGGTGTACCAAGATAATGTTAAAACGCGGCTTTACTGTACTTTATATCTAATAGCTATAATATTTATAATATTTCCTATAACTGCAATATTTATAAAATAATTAAAATTTAAAATATTAAATTAATAGTTAAAGGGGTATATATAGCAGAAGGGGTAAGCATCACGCAGAGGCTCTAAATCGTCAATTGGCTGGTCCAGATAATCCGCTGCCCGTGTATTGATTTCCTAACTAGGCCTAGTGCCTACCTGCCTGCCTGCGTACCTATATGCCTACGTGCCTACCTACCTGCCTACGTGCCTACGTGCCTGTGTACCTACCTACGTACCTGCCTGCGTACCTACCAGAATACCTGCCCGCGTATCTGCCTGCGTACCTGCCAGAATACCTGCCTGCGTACCTGCCAGCGTCCCTGCCTACCTACCTGCCTGCGTACCTGCCTGTGTACCTGCCTACCTACCTGCCTACCTACCTGCCTGCGTACCTGCCTGCGTACCTGCCTGCGTACCTGCCTACATACCTGCCTGCGTACCTGCGTACCTACCTACCTGCCTGCCTGCCTGCCTGTGTCTGTTATAGGAGCTCTGCGTCTTTTTAGGGAGACTACCGCTTAGACTTTAAGCGATTGATTGAGAAGGGGGACACCTCACGCAGAGGCTCCAGGTCGTCAATTGGCGGTATTCCTGATAATCTGCCGGTCGTGTACTGATTTCCTAACTAGGCCTAGTGCCTGCCTGCCTCTGTGTTAGTATCTGATTTAATTTAGGGGAGGAGTTAGCCCAATAAGGCCTTGATCCGATTCGACTCGGTGACGGGCTGATATTGAGGCTCTGGTTCGATTTGATCGATCGATTAAATCGTTTGTGGTGTTCGCTGGCTGGTCGTTCAAATGGTTGTCGTCTCGGTCTACGGTCATCTGGTTCTGGTGACGGTTGTCTAATTCTGGCGACGGTCGTTTGGTTCTAGCAACGGTCGTCTGGTTCTAGTTATAGTTCTCTGGCTACTATTCTAGTGCCTCCCTAAGTAGGGAGGATGTAAGGAAGGAAGGGTAAAGGTGGTATTTAGGTGTACAAGGGGTATGTAAAGGCACGTGTAGAGGCTGTTGGGAATATAGCGGGGACCTAATGGTACTTAGGACGATTTATATAATTGGGAAAATCAAAGTCCTGCTAAGAGCCTGCTAGGAAGCCTGCTAGGAGCCTACTAGGAGGCCTTTAGGATTTTAATACCCTAATAGTAATAAATGCAATAATACTAACAATATTAATTTTATAGCTATGAGCTAGCGTAATGCTAGCGTATAGCTCTAGGGCTTTGCTAATATGGCGGAAAGCTAGCGTATTGCTCTGGGGGTTGGCTAATATGGCCAAAAGCTGGCCCCAGGCCCTAGGGGGTTGGCTAATATGGCCAAAGGCTAGCCCCGGGCCCTAGGGGGTTAGCTAATATAGCTAAAAGCTGGCCCTAGGCCCCAAAAACACTTTTAGCGAAACTAAATTTCCTGCGCCACTTCCCGTTTTCCTGACGAAAAGGCTATTAGTATAAAGTAGGAGAGCTTAAGGCGCTGCTAGATTTCCTCTATATACTAGTCTAGCTAAAAGTATATAGGCTGCTTGCTTAGAAGGTGCACTATAAGCTAGGTTATAGAGGGGAACTCCTTATAGATAGGAAACTTAAATAGCCGCTAGATAGCCTTAGAGGGGCTAATATAACGGCCCTATAAATACTAGCTTACCTTATTACCGTCTATAAGTTATAAAGTAGTACGGTTATTCCCCTTGTATATATACTTATAGATATACTTAATGGACTTTATAAAGGCGCAGACCTTAACATTTATATAAGCATAATACTTTATAGTTAGATATAGGCTATATAGAATAATCTAGCGGTTATCTATTTTAAACGTAGCTCTAAAAGACCCTAGTAAGCAGACAGACCATATCCGCTAATTATTACAATAGTAGTATTCTGGATAGCCGTCCTTATATACAATAGTAGTAGGGTTAAAAGGCTTAGGGTACCGCTTTAAGTAGGTTAGTAAAAGGCCTAGCCCTAGCAAAACTATATAGGGAGTTTACGGATTCTAGGAGCCATAAGGGCTGTAAACTATTATTAACTTTATAATCTTAGTAAGACAACTAGTGGGATTGTCCTCTGGCTATAGAAGCTCCGCAAATATAAAATGGTTAATAACGACTGGGTCTAATAGCCTATTGCGGTTATGCGGATATAGGAAGAGTAGTAGGTATATATAGGGCAGGCCCTGTTTTTAGTACTTAATAGTTTAGACGTAGCTGCAGTATTGGCCGAAGATATACTTCTATTTTAGGTCGTGTAGGAGGTAGGTAACTTTTATACAGAAGATATATATAACTAGATTAGGCCTATCTATAGCGGTCTGCCTAAATAGTAGCTTATAGATAATCTTATCCTACCTAGGGTTAGTAGTAAATATAATAAATATACTTAAACAGCTGTATTTATAGATAATAGCCATTAAATCCTAATAGCACTACCTAATAAAGCAAGCTCCGCTAAGGAAACTTAATAGAAGGACTATATAGCGGCCTAATAAGGTAGGGTCTAGATTATTATAGGTAAGAGTATCTGTAACGCTATTATATAGCTCTATGCGGAGGGTTATTTAGTTAGAGCGGATCTAGCTAAGCTTATTTTAATTATATAGCGCCTATATATCCATAACATACTGCTAAAATAGCTGGTAGTAGGCAAAAGGGACTAACTTAGAGTTATTATAGACGTGTAGGTAGAACTAAAAGTATGCCTATTACGTTAAACGGTCTTACTAATACGCTTAATTAGAGTCATGTAACTAAAGACCCTAGTGCTAGCCAGTATTACCGCGAGGGAAGAGTAGCATGTAGTAGAGCGGTATGTATGTAGTATGCCCTAAGCTAATACGGCAGTATTATAGGGGTTTATTAGGTATACTATGCTCCATAAGCACAATATTATAGAAGCTAGTATTACCGTGCTTATCTAGTATAATAATGGCCACCTTATTACTTATTAGGAGGTTTTTATAGCGGTAATTAGCGCTAGCCTCTAAGATAAGCCGTATTTATAGGTTTAAGATAATCTGGGACAGGGTTATTACAGGCTAAGCCTAAAGCTATTTCTTTGCGGTTTAATAGAGGGCAATAAAAGGGTTCTGTACCTTAGATAGTATAGCAGTAAGATACTATAGAATGGTTATATTTAGCTAGATATTAGGACGGGCCCATAACTAGACATCTATAGCATAACTAGGGTTGTGAAAGTATAGCTAGGCATACTGTAAAGCAATATTGGTAGGAGGCTCGAGTAGGCCCTATAGATAGTAAAGCTCACTATATATCTGGAAGAAATTTGGACCGCTATAGACTATACTATAGTTAGTTACAGTATAGTTTATAGATGTAAAAGCCAATGCTATATTATATGCGCGGAGCCGCTCCCTAAACTGCCTAGCAGAAGTACTATAGGACTCTAAAAGGTTGCGTAGATATTCTAGCGGAGGCTGGAATAGAGGGAGGTTTATATTACTATACTTATAGCAGGTTTTAAACCATAGATTGCTAGAATATAATATACTAATACATTTATCTATCTAATATAGGGCCGCGTAGAAGTTGCATTTAATGTCTATAGGACTAAGATCTAGCTGCTCTATAATAGGGCGGATGGTAGTAGGACCACAATCTAGACAATCTAGCTACTCTGCAATAGGGCGGACTATAGTAATAGGCCTAGTATCTAACTGGCCTATAATAGGGTGGACTATAGCGGGTTACGGCTAAATTAATATGGGGGGTTGCGGCTAAATTAATATAGAGGGTCGCGGCTGGATTAATATAGGTAGTATAAGGGGAGAAGCAGTGACGGAAGTAGCGGCAGAAGTAGTAGCGGCTATAGTTTGGTTTATAGACTGCGGAAGGTCCGCTAAGGGTTATTAGGACCGTCTATTTCCTCTCTCCTATATATATAGAGTTAGAAAGGTAGTAAGAAGTTAAAAAAGAATAAATAAAGAATTATTAACCCTATAAGAATTATAGGTCTTATATAGAGCTCCATAATAGTTCATTATAAAATTAGTAGAAGAGCAATACTACTAACAGGCAGTGCAAAATATATAATTGAAAGGCATTTAGGTAGTAAATAGGGAGTAGCAACTGGGGTAGAAGGTAGAGAGTAGTAAGGGGTAGGAAAGAGGTTATAAGGTTAGAAATTCAATGTTTACAAAGCTCTGTATAAAGCTCCATATACCCCCCGTAAAATTTTCTCTATAGAGCTGTATAGCTTTATACTAATATAATATTACTTAACCTTTAGATATTTAGATGAAAGTAATACCATTTTAAAGCGCTTTGTAAGCTCTATAAATCTATACCAATAGAAATTTTATTTAGGTAGTATTGGGGGATACATTGCAAGTGTAAATATTATTATTGATCTTATACCGATTTAGCTCTGTGGCCATGCGGTACTCCTATTTTACATAATGGGAAAACCCGATACGGGACAAAAAACCCCCTCCTCGGCCTGTTATATACTCTCTG
>Ga0307507_10003232_pt1 | contig 32098 bp, 11 predicted proteins | sample 7_EM_MG_FD_207223 | JGI IMG/M metagenome (GOLD analysis project Ga0307507, IMG submission 207223) | Populus trichocarpa ectomycorrhiza microbial communities from riparian zone in the Pacific Northwest, United States - 7_EM | ecosystem: Host-associated > Plants > Roots > Unclassified | place... | reverse complement strand
CGACGCTCCCTGCAAGTTTTAGTGGCGGTATAGTAATATTTTACGAAAATAGTATGGATACGACTATAATGCCACAAAACTTGCAGGGAGCGTCGGCAGCCCGCTCAGGTAGCCCCCTTGTAGCTGGAGTTAGAAGCGAACATGCGGGCCGTGTTTCGAATGTCGGACGCCGCTGACTCTATCTTAAAGCAGGAAAGTCTTGCCGATAACCTATCTCGAGGCTGAGTTACCATCACCAGACCCCTTCATAGCCCCTCTGCAGCTCCACACTCACAATAATGTCCTCAAACTGTCTTCCCAATAATGATTGCCGTACGTCCTATCGAGCGAGGCTTCCACTTACAATAGGTTGCACTACCCGGACTGGATAACACTGGTATGGGCGTAGCGGGCACATCGAAGCATTTTGGTGCGATTTGATAATGACATGGACGGCTGAATTTCTGAATATGTGCAGTATCACAACCTTAGGTAAATGCCGAGCGTTTTCAAATTGTACAAGAGGGTAAAACAAATCATGAATAACCGACACTCTCAGCAGCTCCAAAAAGCCAAAAGGACCGCAAGTTTCGAGTACACCTCAGCTTAGCCGCGAGCAGTTCTACCTTTTTGTGCTTACGATAGCTTGGCCTACCAGTAATTCTCTTGAGACGACCTTTACTCGCGATCGGCACGCAGCAAATATCGCTCGGCGTTGAAAGAAAGATTGAGCCCCGGTACATAGTACGAGACACCATACTGATCTCGAACCTGGGATCAGAGACTTGGCTCTGGGCGGCACGCGAAAAGACGTAGTCCGCCGATGCTTGGTGCCAATTCGAAGGCGTTCGCAATTCCCTCCTTGCCTAATCTCTTGGCCTAAGCATGCGCTTAACGCGTCCGCTGTCCAAGCTCTTCTTGGCGACCGGAGCCCTTCAGGCTAGGCACAGGGCTGTAAAGCATGTACCGTACTGTAGTTATACTGCCAGTCCTGTGCTTGTCAGCTCTACAGCCCTTGTTTCCCTTGATACATGGTCGTTCGAAGCGTACGAAATAGGGTAGGGACGGAACAGTCACCCTAGTGAAGATCTACAAAGGCTTTCATCTGGTATGCGATTTTCGAGTTCGGCGAGGATTCTCGCATGGCGTAGTGATGACCTGCGTATTATGCGTGTGCATTCTCGCCTGGGAATTATGTGGGATAGGCTAATAAAGACGACAGCTAAGTTAGTTTGTCCACCAAAATACCACGTGGCCGTCATGGAAAACGTCTAGATTGCGGAATACCAGAGCACTGGGTATCGGCAAGGTTCACTGAACGGTGAGTGACATTCTAGATTCCTATGCTCTTGGGATTTCCCCGGACATCCCCAAGGACGCGGGAGGGAGCTGACAGTGGCTTCGGAACCTGCCAGCTCTGGAAGCGCACTGACGGCCCCATGGCGGGCCGTCGGCAGGCCGGCGGGGGACGTGCTGTGCTGAAGGCTCGAAGGGCCCGGAGGCTGCCTGGAACTATGCACGGTCGCCTAACCCACGTTTTTTGCACGCGTTTGTCATCTCCTGTGGACACGCCATACATATGCAGCGTACCGATTAGAGATACATCTGAATAGGCGGCAGGCGGAAGCAAAGCCGGATAGCCCCGCTTGCAGATCATTACCTAGATGGGTGTCCCAGGTTCCGTATCGGTGGAGCTCGTTGCTCTGCAAATGCATATGCAGGTACTCTTAGTTCTCTGAAGCTGAAACCCGATGCTGCAGAGAGAAGGTAAGATCGCGCGTGTTTCGATCTGATAAATAAAGAGTGGGATCTGATGCTTTCTTTTCCCAAACCCAAAATAAGTTAATTTTCGGGAGACAGCTGATGCCTGCGTTCGAGACAGTTACTATAGTGTAGAAGTCCTAAATCCTGCTGTGCACTAACACCATTTCCTTTCAAAAGAAACGTGGAAAAGACATCAGTCAGGATGTAGCACAAACAAATATAAGCCCGAGCCATTAAGGATTACTTACCAACAAACTTTTCCACCCGAAGTTGCAGCTGCATTCATGCTAAAGTAGCTCCCGAATTCGAGTCGCTCGTCACGCAAGGAGATAGCACGCACGCAGGTGTGGCGCCCGTTGGCCTATGCTCACATACCGACTCGATTTGGATAGCTTTTTTGCTCGCCCAAATGAGGACACACGGCGTAATTTTGGGCGCGCTGCATGCTTCTAGAATCGCGTTGCGCGCTGCTTTTTCGCCGCAGCCCACGAATCCTTTTCCATGTCAGGCCATATATAATAACTAGGATTTCGTCCGGTCGCATCATCCCATATGTTTAATTAGAACAGTATTTAGTGTTCGCGACAACTAAGATCTTTCCACATTCTCCCAAGACCGCTTCCCATTCTTCCTCTGTGCAGCAATTCCACAAACTGGTTTTGGCTGGTTGCTCCTCTAGCAATCATGACTTTCGAAGTAGACGATATCCCACCAGGGACCGCCTTCTCCGACCGCGACATCACTCAAATACTCACATCCATATATCAATACGCGACAATTCCACCAATGTCTACGAAAATTAGCTTCCAGGATATCACCATAATAGTGAAGTGTGTTTTCCAGCTGCGGCTCTTGCTCTTGGGACATGTGACCTGTCCATACATCGCAGACACTGTACTAACACAAGCTCGCAGATCTACAAATTTTGGCGCAGAGACTCTGAGTAATGGAAAGACATACTTGACGGTCGAAGTGGGCCTCTATCTAAGAGATACCCAACACGAGCTCATGAAGCAGGTTCTTCGGGTTCGGGAGAAGACATAGAGCCTTTATGATATTAAATGAGAACTGGAAGGAACAGGCGCTCGGGTTTCGGCATTTCCGGGAATGGAGTCTTCGCAAAAGGGACCAAAAATATCAATATCGGTTTGGTATTGTGGCGATCATGTATGACTGCTATGGCACGTGACATCATATTTAGGATCGATGTTGAGACGCTAGCCTACAATATTGTAGCTAATCTTTTAAAGCGCTCAAACGAGGGCAGAAATTCAGGGATTCTCGTCACTATTGCCGTATTTTGAACAAGTTGGGTTTTACGAAAACATGATATCATGCCAGGTATATAAGAGGTCTGCTGGACGCGCATCCAAGAACTCAACGAAACCATGTATTATTATGCAACCACTTCAAAAATAACTGAGGGGATATCAAAAGACAAAAAAAGTAAATAAACCGCCGAAACACCTACTCCAGGCCCAGTAAAAATACGTCTTATCGATCGCCCCGTTCCCATACCATTATCAATTCGTCACCAATTTATCCACTTTCTCATAAAGCTCACTCGGATCCTCGAAAGCATACCAAACCTCCTGTGGAACATCCTTGAACGCTTTCTCAAATCTTTCCGGGCTGTTCTTCCCGCTCTCATCCATCTCCGCCACGCCTGTAACCTTCCTGATGAAGATCGCACCAATCCAGCCGGGGTATTTTCGGTACAACTGGCCGTACGACTCAGGATCTGTTTGTGTGCTGTCGCCGATGCAGACAAATTTACGGCGCGGGAACCAACGATGGATCTTCTCCATTCGATCAGTCTTGTAGGCTTGCGTACCCTGGGTCAGGTTGGTCAGGAGCCCGGCTAGATTCATCCAAGACGCCCCTCGAAGGATCAGCGTCCCGGCGGGGTAATAGGTGGATCGAAAATCATGGAGAAACGGGTAAAGATTGTATGGCGACGCTGAGAGGTACCAAAAGGGTGGAGTGTTAAGTTTCTGCGTGAGATGCTTGTAGAACTCTGGCATGCCTGCTATCGGCTCCGGTTCTTCTGCGAAGGTCGTCTGCAGGATACCGATCGGAGTTGACGTGAGAGTCTTCTTGATGGTATCATCAATGTCGCTAATGACTGCCCAACCCGTCGGGGCGGCGAATGCGGTGTTCGAAGTTGTCGCATCTGCGCCGACAGCGTGCGATGGTAGGACCTGGCCATCGGTGTAATCACCCGCAGGTAAGATCAGCTCGTCGCTGCTGATACCATCTCGACCACTGGGACCGAGCCTCATTACACCCTTGTCGAGGAGATCAACATTAACCGCGTGTGCCGGGAGAACTGTGTCGAGAAGTGGTTGGATTCTCTTTGCGATTGTCTTCTCGGCTTTGTCTCCTTCTGCAAGACCAATCTTTTCACTGATATATGCAACCACTTTACTGGTGTCCTTGCCGCTATTCTTGAGGAAGTAGGCGGCAACGAATTCTGCCTTCCACGTTCCGTTGCCATTCTTAGGTTGGTATGCAGTATTGTCAAAGAGCCATACACTATCCGTCTCGGGGTCCACGTTCTTGTAGAAGGGGTTACGAGAGCCTAGATACGAGGAAAGGTTATCCTTTGGTGAGCAGTTGAAGCGGTTGTTAAGGTATGGCATGTCGTTTTCGAAATCGGAGAATTTCCCTATACTTCGAGTTTCGCGTTCTTCCTCGTCTTCTTGCATGCGCTGCCTAATCTGGCCAGCCATCGCGGCCGCGCTTTCGTGATTCATATTGGCTTTTAACGGTCGAAAGGTCGTAGGGCAAAGTGTCTAGGGCGGGTGGAAGTCAGAGGGAGTGTGTCTTGCACGAGGCGGGGGGCTGTGGGCTATATCATCAGGCGGCATCGTCACTGCTCTGCTTGGATGATGTTTCATATTTGCGAATGAGCTGTCGATGTCAGTGCCGACAGGTCACGAAGTCGCTTGGCGAATTAGTGGCTGCCCTGCTGCCTTTGCTGCGGACCGCCAGAGGCGAAAGGATCGTCGAATCCTTAGGAGGCATCGTCATACCCTTGCGAGGGATCATTAAATCCTTGCGGGGAATCATTAAGTCCTTGCGGGGAATCATTAAATCCTTGCAGGTTAGCAGGCTGGCCATCTCCGTTTTATGTGTATTAGTCGCAGGGTAAGCCTACCCCCTGCCTACGTAAGCATTCGCTTAGTAGGCAGGGGAGTGCAATACACAAAAACCAGCAATACGCAAATATATATTTGAGGATATATATATAAAGAAAGGAGCACTAAGCAGGTTCCTGCAGGCATCATAAGATAATCTCTTAGAGCTTAATCTTGCGGCACATCGAGCTTCTTATTATGTCCCCCGCGCGTATTACTTGCCCGCCGTCGAGCCATAAGTCGATCATAAGGAGCTCCAAATTGCTGTGCAGCTGTTGTTCCTTTTAATCGGGGGTTTGCGTCCATAGCGGCCATCGCTTTTTGCACTACGGCCTCTGCATAATCAATCTTGGGTGGCATATTTGTCGATTCAGCCTGAAAATAGGCAAATATTTGCGCATTGCTGGTTTTTGTGTATTGCACTCCCCTGCCTACTAAGCGAATGCTTACGTAGGCAGGGGGGTAGGCTTACCCGATGTTTCCCCGAAAACTCGCCTCTTTGAAAATGTACTTTTTCACGCTAAGAAATAGCGAACGAGTCGTGATTTGGGTGATAGATATTTATTTTGCTACGTCTGACGATGGTTCTGGAAGAGTCCTCCACGTTCGTTGCCTGCTTACATAAGCAGATTCCCTTTGGTTCCTTTTTGGACGACGTCCGTAAGCAACCACCTATGACTCCGTGGGTATAGGCCTATATAAGGGGGCCTATATACGTCGTAGATAGATTCGAGAGATTATTCATTCTTTATCCTCAGATCCAGTTCATCAGGTTATAAGCACTCGTTGCTACCAAGCTGCGACATCAGAAGATTGACACCTTACCACAGGTTGCATAAAGGGTTATTATACCCGTGCTAGGTCATATCTTACTGGTCTATATTTAACGCCTTACTATAGGCCGCATTAAGGGTTACCACACCTACGTATAAAGTTATTCCTTATTATCAAAATTACGCGTCAAAAATCGTTTGTTTACGCGTTAAAAATCCTTTTATTTACGCGTCAAATTCATTTATCTACGCGTTGCTATAGGTAAAGACTATCCAGGCATTCAATGCCTCAAGAAAGAGGGTTCAAATTGGCACTAATATTGGACGCAGCTTAGTATGTACCTACGTGGTAAGGGCCTTCTGTATATTATTTAAGAAGATGCGGCCCCACTCTACCCAAAGCTCTAGGAAGAAAAACCTACGATATCTATTAATTAAGTACTAAAGGACGCCGGCAAGGAGGAGCGAGACAAGATCCTTAAGAGGTCTTAAATCATTACGGATACTAATGACTTAATTCACTTAACTAATAAGGCACTCTCTGACGAATACAACAAGGAGTTTAAATAGTACAGTAAGGAAGATGGCAAAGTCTATTTAGTTATCCTTAGTACAATTAACAATAAGATTATTACTACCTTAGAGTATAAGTAGACGGCGAAGGACTATATTAATTACCTTAAGCAGATGTTTAAGGCCTATGGCTTAATCCATAAGGCTAATATATAGGAGACGTTTGTTAAGCTCCGCTATTAATTAAACTAAGCAATTACTACTTTCTTAAGCCGTTACCAAGAAGCGGTCCAAGGAGTTAAGCAGGTAAAGCTTGCCCTAGATAATAAGATTATTAACTATTAATTTATTAACGCCGTCAACAAACACTTTCCTATATGGGCTTAAATCCAACGTAATAAGATTCGCGATGGCTGTTACGGACAGCTTAAGTACAATATTACGACTACTTGGAGAAGAGTCGGAGGAAGCTAGTTGGTTAATACAGGCACGGTCTAGGATGGATCCAGTGGAACTATATAACAAGGAATAGTAGCCAAGGTTATATAACGTGATCTATATAATCTGTGTGATCTATATAATCTATAACAGAGTAGACAGAGCACACATACCTTACAAAGCAAAGGGATTTCTTAGGCGTATGGTTATGTATTTAAAGGACTATAGTCCCTACCCAGATAGTTCTCTCTTTGTAGTAAATCTTAGAATATAATTAGAGTTAATCTATTAGGCAACCACTCCACTAGTTATTATTATATTGTTAAACTATTCTTACCTATATACCTAGCCTAATAATAGGACCCACCATAGTTTCTATTATAAGGTTCTATTACACATTTACTATTAAGGTTACGGTATTAAATAAGGTTAAATAACATGCCACCTAAAGCACTAGTTATAACAATATTAACGGCAGCCATAACCTTAGGGTTAGGAGACACTAGTATAGTAGATACAAATTCTTAAGTAGTTATATAAGGTTAGTTACAGGAAATAGTTAATCACTTATAGAATAATAGCAGGCTACTTAAAGAACGCATTAATAAAATTAGAGCAGTAAAGGTTAAGTTACCTTTAATTAAACGGTTCTTAGGGGAGAAGTTAAAGCTTAAAGGGTTTCTTACACAGATATATTTTAAGGTTATGCAGAAAGGAGCGAAGTTAGTAACACCTACGGACTAGGTAGCATACGCAAGACTATTCTTATTAGAAAGAGCTCTAGAGTGGTTTAAGCCTTACCTTATAGAAATATAAGCAAATGGTATAATAACTACTAACCTAGACATACGGTATATGTTTGCAAGTTAGAATAGATTTGCAGAACGGTTAACGCAAATATTTAGAGACCCCAAAGCAACTATAACAGCGGAACGGAAACTTTAAAACTTAGTATAACGCACTTTAGCAATTAAGTATACAACATAGTTTTAAATACTAGCCACACAGGTTAAGTGGAATAATAGGGCGCTTATAGCACAGTATAAATAGGGACTTAAGGCTAAAGTCCAGGATATAATTATCCTAATAGAAGATGCGGATACTCTAAAGGAGTTAGTAGACTAGTTAATAAAGATTAATAATAGGATCTATTAAAGGGAACAGGCTAAAAAGGATTAGGATAAAGTTCCACAGTTATATAAGGCATAGAGTACACAATAACAGACATAGAGTTAAAAACTATAAAATAGCGCAGAGTTAATGGACCTAAGCGGTACCAAAGAAACCTAGAGATAGGAAAAGAAACTATAAAAACCTAAAGATTAAGGATCTAGTAATTAAAGAACCTAAGAGTAGAGACTAAACCAGGGATCTTAGCAGTAGAAGACGTTTAGGCGGACTCTACAACAAGAAAAATAGTTTAAAGATAGGGCTTGCATAAATTATAGAAAATAAGGTTATTTTACTAGAGATTATAGAGGTGGTTAGAGTAACTATGCGGTAAAGGGAACCCAACTAGCAGGAGACACATACATATAAAGGGATAATAGTGCACTATAAGGAACAAGAGAGTGTTTAATTAATAGTTTCGCGTATTATTATAACAACGCGTGCCAAATTTATAAAGACGCTAAGTATGGCGCAAGCTATTAGCTATAGGAGCTATTGTTATCTAAGTTTAGAGGAACTAATAAACCAGCTCATAGATCGGATATTAAAGATAATAAGTTTAACATAGGCAAAGCATTTACTAATAATAAGGCAATAAAGGCAGCTTACTAGGAGTATATAAACCTTAGAGAAGTTAAAATAGAAGCAGAAACTAAGACTATTACAGAATAAGGTTTAGTAATAGGTATTACAATACTATTAGATATAATTTCCATCGCTTTATAAGATAAAAGGAGTAATATTTAAAAGAAACTAAGTAAGTAGATAACTGCTAGTGCTAGCTTATTACTTAATAAAGGCAAAAGGCTATAGGTCTAAGATTCTTATAAAGAGATAAGGAAGGCTCTAGACTTACTAGGTATAATAAGGACAGCTTAAAAGCCTATAATGGATAAAAATCGGTAGAAAAGAGTAGTAACTTAGTTTAGTAACAAACAAATAAGTATAGGACGTAAGTTTAAGAACTAAGAGTTTAGGGAATAAGTAAAAACATTATTAGGTAACCAAGATTTTAAGAAATAAATAAAGGCCATAGCGGTTCTAGGTAAAAACAGTATTTAGCCTAAAGATTAAAAGGTCGATACTGTAATTAAAAAGCAAGGTAACTTTAAGGATCTAGCTGCAAAATATAGAAAATAAGAAACTATGGATAAATTTAGAATAAGAATTATTATATAGCAAGAGCAAAAGCTAGACAAGAGGTTAGCTATACTAGGTTATATAAGGGACAAAGTACCTATATAAAGAGTTACTAATAGGCCAAGTGCAGGGACACCTAGGGTAAAGTAGTTAGATAAACTGGAATAGGAAGAGGATCTAGGGATTCCAACTAGATTTAAAGAAAGACATACTAAAGGATATCACAATATAGCGATAATAAGGTACTTTCTTATAGATAAACTATACACACTAAACTAATTATATAGAAAGTAGTATAGACAATAAAGCAATAATAAATAGGCAGGTTTCTATATATAGCTAGACAAAAAAGTAGTCTAAGACCAACCTATTACGGAGAAACGTATAAACTATATTAAAGGAGCGTTAGTTATAATGTTAAGGAACCTAAAAGAAGGATCTAGGGACTAGAAAAGCAAGTAATAAATCTTAATACCTACAGAAGAAAAACCAACAGTTAGATTAGCTAGATAGAGGTTTAAACTTAAGAGTAAAAATAAGCTAAGAGTAGACCTAAGTCACTTAGCGTATTATATACTATTATAGATAGCTTATATAGATAATACTTATAATATATATAGAGCACTAAAAGACAAGAACTGGAAGTACCTAGTAAGGATATATTAGGTACTAGAAGAGAGCGGTTTAAGGACGCCAAGTATATATATAAATAGCACCCAGTAGAAGTATAAAGTTAAGGAGACTTAACACTTTAACCAGGAAGATTCCTTACAGAAGAATACCTAGATAGATACTAGTAGTGGGAGTGCCTAGAGAACACTTATCTATAGCATATAGAGGAAAAGAAATAAACTAAGTATTAGTTAAAGTTGGATTAAGTACAAGTAGGATCTAACAGCCAACAGTTAGGAAAAGGGGAGGCGTATAGAACTAGAGGGAACTAGTATTAGAGCCTTAAACCCTTAAAGGAATATAAGAATAATACCTAAACTTATAAGTTAAGTGGCAAGACCAGCAGTTTAAAGCGTTAATAGATAGTGGAGTAATAAGGAACCACGTGTTACCAAAAGCAGTAGAAAGAATAGGATTACTACACAGATAGAAGAAACACCTATATCCACTTATAACAATTTTAGGAGATTAAATAGCCTACAGAGAAGGCGTTATTAATCTTAAAATAGGACCTATTTAGTTAACTATTAAAGGGAGACTAGTTAGAATGTCTTTTAATATCCTACTATTAGGATAGGATAAGGCGATATTAGGAATACCTTAATTACAAAAGTATAATCTAAAGATTAATTAGGTTACAGGTTAGGTCAATATTAAGGATACTTAATAATATAAGATGCGACAGTAAACTAAGTTAGTATAGTACCAGGTTAGAGCAACATATAAAGAGACTAAGTAGGGCTTAAGTTATATACTAAAAAGATACTATAAGTATAGTAAAAAGTTATAGTCACTAGAAAGCAAACAGCTGTTAGAATATGCAGTATAGGACTATAAGATAGAACTAGAAGAGGGAATAAGTCCAAAGTTCTTTTTAATCTATAAGCTTACTAAAACCAAGTTAGTAGCACTTAAAGAGTTTATCCAGGAAAACTTATAAAAAGGATATATTAGACTATTATAGTTATTAGTAGGATATCTAGTGTTATTTATCCCAAAGAAAAACGGAAAACTTAGGATGTGTATAGATTACAAATAGTTAAACAGCATTACTAGAAAGGATAGGTATCTTTTACCCTTAATTAGCGAAATCTAAGACAGGATAGGCAACGTAAAAATCTTTATAAAGATAGATCTAAAGTGGGCGTACTATTAGATTAGGATTAAGGAAGGCGATAAATAGAAGGCAGCCTTTAGGTTAAAGGAAGGACTATATAAACTATTAGTTATACAATTTGGGCTTATAAATATACTAGCAACGTTCTAGAAGCGAATTAATAGTATACTAGGAGAACACCTAGATAAGTTTATTATAGTATATCTTAACAACATTATTATCTACTTAGAAAGTAAGGAAGAATATAAAAAATATGTTAAGTGGGTATTAAAGAGACTATAGGAAGAAAAGATGCTAGTAGCAATTAAAAAATGCAAGTTCTTTATAAAAAAAACCAATTTTGTAGGATTCATTATTAAACTAGAAAAAATTAGCATGGACCTAAAGAAAGTTAAAGCTATAGTAAGTTAGTAAGAACCAGAGAATATTATATAATTAAGGTCGTTTCTAGGGTTTTATAACTACTATAGGAGGTTTATAGCACAATAGTTAAAAAGTATTAAGCCATTTATAAGGCTAACAAAGAAGGAGGAACTATAGGTTTAGGGTAGTAAGTAGAAGAAGCTATTCTAGGAACTTAAAGAGTTATTTACCTAAGAGCCAATCCTTAAAATCTATTAACCAAAGTTAGAAATGGTTATTAAGATAAACATATTAGACTTTACACTAGGAGTATATTTACTATAGAAGCACCAGAACATATAGCATCCAGTAGCATACTATAGTCGGAAAATAATACCACTAGAGTTAAACTACAACATCTATAACAAGGAGTTATTAGGTATAGTTATAGCACTTAAGAAATAGAGAGCATTCTTATAAGGTACAGAGAAACCATTTATAGTTAAAACAGACTATAAAAACCTTACTAGATTCCTAATAACAAAGGAACTTAACTAGAGATAGGTTAGATAGGCGGAAATGCTTATAAAATACTATTTTGAAATTTAGTATATTAAGGGTATAGATAATATATAAGCAGACGCTTTAAGTAGAAAAGCTAAACTATAAAATAATAAAAAGCCGTTAGGAGCTTTATTGCAAAAGGATTAAGATAGATTAATTAGGTATAATTATCTAAAGATTATAGCAACTAAAGAAAGTCAGATCTATAAATTACTAGAAAGTAATTAGACATAGAAGATCTAAAAAGCATAGAAGAAGGATCTAGACTTAGAGCAGTATAAGAATAGAGAAGTAATATATATACCTAAGTCTATTACAGAAGAATTTGTTAAGGAATTCTATAAGGGAATAATATAAAAATATAATAGGTCTATAGGACTAGTGTTAAGACTTTAGGAGGAGTATATTATTTAAGAAATCTAGAGATTAGCAAGACAAGTTATAAAAGAATATTTAGATTACTAAAGAAACAAACTAATAAGGTATAAGCCGTATAGAGGGCTATAACCTGTTAAGACACCAGGAAGACCATAAGAGGTTATATTATAGGACTTTATTATTAAGTTACTAAAGTTAAAAGATCCTATTATAGGACAAGATTATAATGTAATCTTAGTAATAGTAGACAAGCTAATAAAGTGGGAATACTTTATAGTATGCACTAAAGAGATATTAGTAGAAGACGTCGCTAAAATCTATATAAAAGAAGTGTTTATAAGATATAGAGTATTAAACAAAGTCATATTAGATAGAGATTTAAGGTTTATAGCAGTGTTTTAGGAAATATTTCTAGTAGAATAGGAAGTTTGCGCAGCAACCTCTACAGCATATTATCTACAGACAGATAGATAAACGGAAAGACTAAACTAGACACTAAAACAGTATTTAAAGCATTATATTAATTACGCACAAAATAATTAGGCATTATTATTACCAGTTATACAGTTTATATACAATATAACTGTATAATTACAGCACCTATTGTACCAAACGCGTGCTTACGCGTTCGGTATACTAGGTACGCGTTTACGCGTTTAGTATACTAACTACTTGCTTACGCGTCTAGTGCACTTATAAAGCACTAACTAATTAGGGGGGAGGTGCATCAGTATATAGACCACGTAGTCTGCTTTATATAATTAACAGTCACCATCCAAACAAGTATACAATACTACATATATTTCGTGCCCGTGGATACAACTCACTTATGCTATTAAGTTAGTACAAACACTAATTAGTAAGCGCGCATAGATTAGCAATCACTCAATACCTCCCCCCAAGTAATATATACAACAGCAACCACCTGTTTAGACTCCTAGTACGACCTGCTAGAAGGTTAGAAGTCAGGGATTATGGACTTATCTTTAACTCTATATACTTATTCAAGTCTTAGTACGGTTTACTAGAAGTTATAGACGCAAATATAGACCTATATAGAACCCCTATCTTTAACCCCCTCAAACCATAAACCTCTTTAGACCTTTTATGGAAACCCCTTACCCTTCTACAAACCCTTATAGCCCGTAAACCAATTTTACGGACCCTTATAAGAACTCTTCCGCCCGCTACGCACTATACTATACAGTATGGCAGATATTAGCAAGCAAGTTAGCAAAGGTCAAAAAAAGTAGAGACAAGGAGTTAACGTTATGTCTATAAACAACATTAACAACTACATCAGTTTCAAAATCCTTAAATATAAACACTTTAAGCTTATAAATAACGACCTATAGGAGCAATACCAGGAAGACTTTGCGGACTTTATAGAAGCTATTTTTAAAGCCTGTAACCCTACTACCATCCGCAAATTACGAACCCATTTACGTAACCAAGGTATATGGGTTAAAAGGAATAAATGAGTTACTATTGTACAGTCCTTATATAACACTATACACAAAAAGGACCAAACGGAATAGACTAAGGAGGAAATCCTAGACTAGTTCTAAGAAACTAAGGAACTCTTTACTTCTTCTAAACTTAATATAATTGCTGGCCTTATACCTAACCCTCTTAACCAAATTCGTCCTATAAACCCAAGCAGTTTTAGAATTAATCTTATAGGCCAAAGCATACCTAGTACTTAAGTTACGGACCGCAATACCCCTATAACCCAAATTACGGAACGCAACACCCCTATAAACCAAAACACGGACTAAACCCCTTTCGTTATTTAAGTTATAGATCCACAAACCATCTAAGTAAAGACCTACGGCAAGGAACTAGCTAACCTAGCTAAGCTCTATACTGACAAATCTAAGTACAGCGGTAAAAATAACAACTTTAACTTCAAACTAACTATCTTTATGGACCTCTGCCAGAAGGCTAACATTCCTAAATAAGAGTTCAGCCAAGCCTACTCTACCATACTGCGCGGCCTAGCACTTAACCACTACTATACTAACCTTAAGAGCAACCCCCTTAGTGTCCCCTTTAATAAGCTATACAAAGCTACCCGCAACTACTTTAAAGAACCGGAATATAGGCGTAATATCCTTACCTAATAGAATACGACTAAGCTATGGACCGTAATTAATAAGAACACTAAAAAATCAACTATAGAGTATCTGTAAATCCTTATTAAAGACCTTTGGCACCTATAGCACGGCCTTAACACCAAGCTTTAAACAGACGACTTTCTGTATAATAAACTTATTACAGCTTGCTAGGAAGTAGAGCCCTGCAAGTACACCTATTACAAGCCTGTAGACACCTTAGCTGGCCTTATTAATAACCTACGCTCCTCTATTATAATGTACGAAGTCTCAAACCTACTGGGTAGTACTTAAGCCTTTACCACAGATATTCAATATCCGTAGATAGACTTAGACGTCTACTTTACAGACTACTATTACCGCTAGCAGCACCTATACTAACCAAGTCCCACCTATAACCCCCATAGCAACTTCTATATAAAAGCATACCCCCGTAGCAACTCCCGTATAAAAGCATACCCCCGCAGACAAACAAGCCAGAAATGCTTTGTGTGTGGCAAGGAAGGATATTAGTCTATAAGGCATACCTAGAAAGAATATAACAGGTCTAAAAAGAGATTTAATAAACGGATTAGCCAGTTTATCTTAAAATATAAAGAAGAGGAAGAAGAGGAGCCCCCTAATAAGTTAATAGAAGCCCTTATAATTAACTTTAACCTAGATAACTAGGAATAGGAGACCTTAAAGACGTTCCTAACTACTTTTAGACCTTTTATAGACAGCCAAGCCTTTAATATTATAACTGTATTAGCCGACCATTCCTTTATATACTTAGTTGCGCCCAAAAACCATTCCGCAAGCACCCCCATTATGGACGTTATAGATTATAAGCAGGACCCATTTGCATATATTACTACAGAACGCTATACCCCTAAGGAATTCTACGGTGTTATAATCAACACAGGCGCCTCCAAGAAGTCTACTACAGGTTACAGACAATACCTTGCATATAGGACCACCGCAAATAATAATACGGACATTAACACTATACAAACTGGGGCCATAAACATCCAATTCGGCATTAGCTCAACTGCATCAATTAGATCAATTACAGTTAAGACCCCAATTAGCCTAGTCAACTTCCACATAGTAAAAGCAGACACCCCTTTCTTACTTTGCCTTGCGGACATAGACAGGTTACAGGTTTACTACAACAATATTACAAACACCTTAATCGGCCCCGCAACTGCCCCAGGAAGCAAGCATATTACCCTACCAATTACACAACAATTTGGACACCCGTTCCTTATATAGGGAGAGACTTTACGGACCTATATTTAAAAATCTTTCAACTATAACCCATACTACCTTACCAGTACAGAGATCCACCATTTACATCATCATTTTGGCCACCCGTCAGCCGAAAAGCTATATAGAGTCCTTAAACGCTCTAGACACAACAACATTAATAGAAAGGCAGTTAATCACCTAACTAAATACTACTCCTACTACCAGAAATACAGACGTTCCCCAGGCCAATTCAAGTTCACCCTTCATAAGAATCTTAACTTCAACCATTCAGTATACGTAGACATTATATACATCAACGGCAGCCCAGTATTACATATAATTAACAAGGCAACCCGCTATCAAGCCACCCATTAGTTGCAAAATATATCCACAAAGCACACTTAGGATATTTTACGGACCTACTAGATTAATACATACGTTAGACCTCCTAAGTATATCACCTACAACGCCAGTAAAAACTTCATCAGCAAGAAATTCCAGCAGTATACTACAGCCATAGCTATATCAACAAAAGCCATTCCAGTTAAGGCGCATTAGTCCATCAGGCTTATTAAGCGAGCTCACCCAGCCCTACAGAGAGCTTACCAGATCATTACAGACGAGTGCAAGAACATCCAAAAGGAACTAGCTCTATAGATAGCCATAAAAGCCGTTAACAACACTGCTAGCCCAAATAGACTAGTACCTACCCTCTTAGTCTACAGAGCCTACCCAAAAATAAGTAACCTAAATCCTCCTACCCCATCCATTACGGAACAAGCAGCTGCAATACGGAAGGCAATAGCCAAGATAGTCAAGCTATGGGCTAAATAAGCTATTAATAACGCCCTACACCACCACAACAGACCCAACACGACCCCAGTACACAACCTCCCGCTTAACTCTAAAGTCCTTATATAGCGTAAAAGCGGCAAGTAGACTAGACCCTACCGTTTACTAGCTATAGAAAACAAGACATACTATATACAACTTCCTAGCGGCCCGACCAGCTTTAGGAGCATGTCTGTAAAACCCTACTTTCAGCCCAAAGACACCTATAACGTCAAGCCAGACAAACTAGAAGCAACTACCAAGCCAGATAAACTAGAGGTAACCACCAAACCAAACAAACCAGAAGCAACCACCAAACCAAACAAGCTAGAAGCACCCTTACCTACCCCAAAAGTCCTCTAGAAACCCACTAAACCCACTATACCTACTATAAAGCGCGGTCAAGGACGCCCCCAAAAGCACCCCATAACTAAGAACACCATAACAGAGACTCACCTAACCTCCGCAGGAATATCCGCAAGGCAATCTCCACCTACAAATATATCAGTTCTAGTACAGAAAACCCCCTTTACGGACTCACAACGTAAAGAGATTAACGGACTACTTAAAAAGGGCGTCTTTGCGGTTATAACAGAGAAAGACGTTCTATAAGGCGTCCGTATATTTAACTTACGCTTTATTAACGAAATTAAGCACCTAGGTACTAATAAAGCTTTTAAAAAATCAAGGCTTATCATACAAGCCTACAACAACCAAGGAAAGGGCTTAGTCCTTACACAATCACCTACAATTCAACAAGTCAGCCAACGGATTATACTTACACTTACACCCGGACTACAGCAAAGCAAACCCATAGCTCTTTACCTATAGGATATCTCGCAAGCCTATATACAGTCTAATACCTACCTAAGTAGGGATATTTTTATACGGCCACCCCTTAAGCTTAACCTACAACTAGGAACAATCCTATGGGTTATAAAACCTCTATATAGAGTACCAGAAGCCGGAAACCATTGGTTTAAAATATACTACTAGCACCACATTAGTAAACTCAAAATGGAACAGTTAACCTATAACCCCTACCTCCTATACAGCCTATTAAACGGCCTTGGTATTGTTGGACTCCAAACAGACAATACCCTATTCCTAGCAGACCAGACCTTTATGGACGCTAAAGAAACTAAACTACAAAAGGCCAAGTTCTTGGCAAAGCCGTAAGAGTAGTTAACTAAGCAGAATCTAATTAAGTTTAATAGAGGCCTAATTATATAAAAAGGCAACCTAATTAAGCTAACTTAGGAACGCCAAGCCTAAAACCTAAAGCCTATTATAGCAAAGCCTACAGACCTTACTAGTTCCTGTGGAGAGACCCATAAGACCATAAATATAAAGGACTAATACGCTGCACAGCATATAAGAGGCGCCTATATAGCTATAGTCTGCTAACCCGAATCTGCCTATAACTTATCCTTTACGGCCCAGGCAGTAGATTTGTAAGAAGAAAATATTAAGCAGCTTAATAAGCGTATTTAATAGCAAATTAATAACGCAACAAGAGGACTTACTTTTATACTACTAAACCTAAATTCCCTTAGTATAATAGCATTTACGGACGCCTTCTTTGCTAATAATAAAGACCTATTATTACAAATCAGCTTTATAATTATACTTACAGACTGTAATTAGGACGTAAATATACTGTACTAGTCTTTAATTAAGTGCAAATAAGTAACCCGCAGTATACTAGCTTCTAAGCTATATGCACTAGCCTATAGCTTTAATATAGCAGCCGCAATCAAATTAATAGTCTAGAAGATTCTACAACTAGAGTAGTTACCCCTAGTTCTATACACCAATTTAAAGTCCCTCTATAACTGCCTAGTTAAACTAGGTATAATACAAGAGAAGAGGCTTATGGTCGACCTTATATGCTTATATCAGGCCTATAAACAGCGCGAGATTACGGAGGTTAAATGGATTAGCAGCGGAGACAACCTAGCAGACGCTATAACTAAGGTAAAGCCGTGTCAAGCTCTTAAAACCCTAATTAATACAAATAGGCTTAACCTAGAAGTTATAGAATAGGTAAAACAGGACTAATAGAGCACCTACAGTACGTCTACAGCCCGTTGGAAGGCCGTACGGCTCGTTATATAGTATAGGTAAAAAACGGTAGAAAGCTATGGTGGAACTTAGTGGACTTACGTAACCCGCCAAATTTTGTAGGGTAGTCAAATTAACTAATCACGATTTTCTATCCCTGGGATGGAAAATCGCCATTAGCTCGCTTAGCACTAGCGCCTTGGCGGCCCTTATAATCTAACTTGTAGCTCGTCTACTACCTGTTAAAAGGCCATACAGTTTATTCTACGGACCGTAAGCAGAACTTATAGCTAGCTTAGGGCACCGTTTAGAAGGCAGCCTAGACAGCACCTTAGAAGATTTCCTATATATTTTCTTTTATGTTTTATAGTTCTATTAAAGCAATTACGGAGGCTATATATAAGTGGTTTTATTTTTCAAGTACTGCTAGTATATAATTACAGCACCTGTTGTACCAAACGCGTGCTTACGCGTTTAGTATACTAGGTACGCGTTTACGCGTTCAGTGCACTAACCACTCGCTTACGCGTCTAGTGCACTTATAAAGCACTAACTAATTAGGGGGGAGGTGTATCAGTATATAGACCATGTAGTCTGCTTTATATAATTGACAGTCACCATCTAAATAAGCATACAATACTATATGTATTTCGTACCCGTGGATACGACTTACTCGTGCTATTAAGTTAGTATGAACAATAACACCACAAGAAGAAATGGGGACATTACTATTTAAAGCAAATTACAGGTATAAACTAAGAACGTCGTTATTGCCACATTAAGTAAAGAAAACGAGTAGCACAGCTAAGTAAAGAATAGAGACGTTAATAAACCTTTATATAGACCTTACGAAAACAGCCAAGTTAGTATAGTAAAGGATAAAAAAGTACTATAATGCTAAGAGATCTAAGGGACCAGATCTAAAGGAGGGAGATAAAGTATAGCTACTATACAAAAATTTTAAGAGTTAACAACTAAGCAAGAAGTTAGACTATGTTAGACTAGGACCTTTTAAAGTTAAGCAAAAATTTTTATTAGTTATATATAAGTTAAACTTACTAGCTAAAATAAAGATCTACCCTATACAATATATCGCGATACTAGAACCAGTATACGGAGGTATTAAGCTACCAGTCTATAAGGCAGACATATATAGAGGGTAAAAAGAAGATAAATAGCAAGTTTTAAAGATTATTAGTTATAAGGACGTAGATAACAAAATATAGTATAAAGTAAAGTAGATAGGCTATAGTAAGACTATCTAGGAACCACTAAGCAACCTAAAGAACGCTATAGGAAAGGTATAGGAGTATTAGAAAAAAGTAGGTTAGGTAGTATTAATAAGGAAGAATTACTAAAAAATAAGTTACTTAAGGGGGACCTAAAAGGAGCAATTGCTAAGCTACTTAGAGTTGTTTCCCTTATAGGAGGAGAGCTAGTTCTTTTATTACCTAGCTTGGATAGACCCTATTAAACTAGTTTCCACTTCTTAGAATAAACCTTCTTACATATCACAGTACGTGCAGAGGGTCAACGAGGTAACTGTAACTGTGTATTATTAATAAACGATGTCGTGTGCAGAACTATGTAGGAGGTGAGGCGGTATATATACACGTCGCTTAGGGGTTAGGTCTGTGCTCGTGTTATGACAACACCGAGTCATAACAACGTGTCAGGCCAGTGCCGTGACATTACGTATATATTTAAGGCGTTAAAGACAAGCGTAAGCTAGACGTTAAGCTTTAAGGACATATACAGACTCTTTGGAGACACGTTAAACCTTAAGCAGCGTAGAGACTAGTTTACTATTAAGTTTCTTAGTAGTAGATTAAATACAAGACCCTATAATAAGTTACTTAGGGAACCCAAAGACTGTTAAAAGTCATAGAACGCGTATACTTAGCATTAGAGATAGAGCGAACGTTATAGGATAATTAAACGTTTACTTTAGTGTACTCCAAACAAAAGGACGGTTATTAAGATAAAGGGCTTGTTAACGTAATATAGACCAACCCCTCTTTTATACAGCAAGAGTATGGAGACGGTATTATCTCACCTAGAGACAAGATTGCAGCAATAGTGCAAAACCGGCAAGCTGTAGAAGAAGAAGATGATGCTTTAGGTATAATAAGTAAGGATATTAACTAGACTAATTAAACGGATATTATACCTCTAGTAGATAACTTAGAGATATTAGGAATCTTTAAGAACGAAGATAAAAAGAAGGGAGATAGTGTTACAGACAGCTTAAGTATAATATTATAACTACTTGGAGAAGAGTTGGAGGAAGCTAGTTGGTTAATATAGGCACGGTCTAAAATAAATCCGGTGGAACTATATAATAAGGAATAGTAGCTAAGGTTATATAACGTGATCTATATAATCTATATAATCTATATAATCTGTAACAGAGTAGACAGAGCACATATACCTTACGGAGTAAAGGGATTTCTTAGGCGTATAGTTATATATTTAAAGGACCACAGTCCCTACCTAGATAGTTCTCTCTTTATAGTAAATCTTAGAATACAATTAGAGTTAATCTATTAGGCAACCACTCCACTAGTTATTATTATATTGTTAAACTGTTCTTACCTATATACCCAGCCTAATAATAGGACCCACCGTAGTTCCTGCTATAAGGTTCCGTTACAATAGCTATATAATTTTACTACTCTAATTAATCGCTAACCTTACTAATAAGGCTTAGCAGAAGGACTCACTTAAAAGCTTCGCCTCGGTTAATAAGCCACTAGGTAACTTATACGAGCAGTCTAGTTAAGGACGCGGTAATGGATATAATTATGGCAATGGCCGCGGCAGAGGCGGTAGAGGAGCTAGTTGTAGTGCCTTATTAGGCAATTAAGGTCCTGCCAAGGATGCTTTAAATAGGTATAGATGGTGCAAGCAAGGTTATCCAGGTGGTAAGAAAGGCTGTTAAATAAAGCACGCCTATCTAAGGCCCGAATAGTGGAGACTTAAAAAGAGACGACCTCCGCGCTTAGGTAATGGAGCAGCCTTAAATACAAATAAGGCCTCTAAGGGGACATCCAATCGCCCATCTTAAGCTACTAATTCGGCTACTAGATCAATCTTTGCTATACAGGTTATTAGGCCAGCAGCTATAGCTTTAGGAATGAATATTAAGGACTCCTGGATAGCTAACAGTTACTTAAATATTTACATATATAACAATATTAGGAGGTTTATACAGTATAAGAAAATTAACCCTCTCTAAATCTAGACGGGAGGAGGCCTAATAAAGGCCATTAGCGTTAAATTAGTTAAGCTTATAGTCGCCCAAACTAACCACTCGGCCTATATAATTACATTTACCAAAGTATATCACTGTCCTGACTTCTTTACGAATATTGTCTCGCTCAGCATTCTACAAGGGAAGGGAGCCTTCTTTAACGGTCTCTATAATATAATTAACTTTATTAAAGATTGGGCAGAAATAGCCTACACCCTATATATTAACGGACTTAATATGTTTATACTAGTAGACAACCCTATGGAGGTTCCTTTCGCAATGGCTCTAGCTACCGCACAATCGCGTCTTTATAAGAAAGGCGTGCTTACTAAAGCTACTATAGAGACTTAGTATAAGAGACTATAACACCTTCCTCCTAACTAGATACGTCTCCTTACTAGAAGCATAAAGGGGATTATAGTTACTAAGGATAAGCCATTTTACTACAAGGACTGTTACCTTAGAAAGGCTAAGAAGTAAATATTAAGACGCCCTTAACAACATAGCAATCGCATATTTAAAAAGGTGCACGTTAATATAGTTAGGCCATTAAAACACGAAGGCCTTTATAGTAAGAAGTACTGGGTACTATTCACTAATAACTAAACACGCTTTAGATGGATCTACTATATATTAAATAGAGGCTCCGCGGCCTCTACCTTAAAGCAGTTCGTCCGTATAATTAAGACTTAAACAGGGATAACAATTGGTTGCTTTAGATTGGATAGAGCTGCTAAGTAGTTTAGTAAGGACTTAACCAATTTCTTTAAAGACGAAGGTATACTTATTAAGGTCTCTACCCTATATACCATACACCAGAATGGAATAGTAGAGAAGGCCAACTATCTAGTTAAAGAAAGGGTTAGGGTAATATTAATTAAGACTTAATTACTACTAAAGCTCTAGCCTAAAGTCGCCAAGGCAGCCGTATATAGGCTCAATATGTTACCTATATTAGTTAATAAGGATAAAGCTCCGCCTATTTAAGTAATGGCTTACGCCCTAGGTAATACTAACTCTACAATTATATACGCTAACTGGAAGATCTATAGCTATCCCGCCTACGTCTATATTAATAAAAAAGACCCTTAGCGGCAATAGGGTAATAAGTTCGTTGCAAGGGCTTGAAAGGGATGATTGGTTAGCTATAAAGGCTTATATATATATCGCGTCTATCTACCTCACAAGAATAGGGTTGTTTAATTAAACAGCGTTACCTTTAATAAATTAGGAACCTTTCTCACTACACTAATTAGTAAAGAAGAAGGTGGCGACAATAATATCTACTTAGATACCACTTAAGGAACTTCCTACTAAAGACACTACACTAGAGGTCTCTTGGTCACCATAAGAGGCAGATAAGGTCTCTTAGTTACTATAGGAAGGAAGCGAGGTCTCTTAGTCACTATAGGAGGCAGATAAGGTCTCTTAAGCCTCGCAGTTGGGGGGTAACTCTTAGTCGGGGGGTGCCTCTGGCGATCACGATATTATACCATAGCTTAATTAACCTCCTCTCACTAACAATAAATAGGCAGGTTTTAACTAGCAAGAGCTTCCTAATCTAGGAGGACACCTCTATTAGAAAGGGACTCCCTTAGGGAATGTCTACTAGGAGGATCTGGAACAGATTCTAACTAAGTACTTAGAAGAGGATAATAAACCTATAGCGAATACTTGTACACGGTTAAAGCTATAGCTTAACTATAGCGTACTCTATAGAACCGAAAGGAAGGAGCTGGCTATAAGGGCCACTTACCTTACCCTATTCTTCGCCTATACGTTTATAAGTGCTCTATTACAGCCTTAGTAGATAAGGACAACTAAGGGACTACCTCTAGAGCCACAGAACTGGAAGGAAGCCATAAATTCAATATTTAAGAAGGAATGGAAGGCTGCGGCAAATAAGAAATAGGAGTCTTAAATAGTTAATAACTTATTTAAGATTATTAAACTTCCACCTAGAGCTAAGGCTCTACCTATTAAATGGGTCTTTATATACAAATTTGATAAGAACAACGTCCTATTTAGATAAAAAGCACGACTTATATTGTGTGGTAATAAGCAGCGCCCAGGGATTGACTATGGCGATATATTCGTAGGCGTCATTTAACCTAGTATATTTAAACTACTAATAGCCCTAGTTGCCGTATACAATCTAGAGTGCGAGCACTTGGACATAATTACGGCCTTCCTTAATAGGAAGCTTAACCGTAAGAATATCTACATTTAACTTCTAGAAGGATACCGCCAGTATTAAAAGGACGGCGTTGCTCTTATAGGCCTACTGCTTAAGGCTCTCTACGGTCTCAAACAGGCGCCATGTCTATAGTATAAGGAGCTTAAGAGCTTTCTTATTACCCTTAAATATATGCCAATTCCAGCTGACCCATGCGTCTTTGTCAGCCAGTAAAGTGGCTAAATTATTATTATCTACGTTAACAACCTTATCTTAATTGGATGAGACATACGGACAATTAAACTCCTTAAAGAGGCACTTAGGAATAAGTATAAAGTAAGAGACTTAGGCCCAATTGCGTACTACCTAGGTATTCGAATTATAAGGAACCGCTAGGCTTGCTTAATTTGATTAGTATAGGACGCCTATATTAGGAAAATCCTGCATATATTCCATATAGAGGACTGCGCACTAGCCTCTACACCAATTTACCCCTCTGTGGTAGACTTTAGGCCACGCGAGGATCAAGCTCCGCTAGAGCTAATAAAATGGTATTAATCGCTAATAGGCTCTCTACTTTATCTATACAATTGGACTTGGCCCGATGTGGCCTAGGCTATAGGAAAGCTCTATTAGTTCCTATATAACCCTGCCGAACTATATATAGAAGCCGCGATATAGATACTCGCCTACTATACAGGAACAATTAACTTAGGTATAGAGTTTGGCTTACCCTAAGGGCAGCAGCTACCTCCAGAAGCCTTTGCTAAGGCGTTAGCTACGGACCATACTACCCCTAATTGCAATAGGGAATATAGCGGAAGCCTATTAGGTAATATACCCGACCTACAGCTATACGGCTATAGCGATGCAGCATTTATAGATGTGGTCAATAGGAGGTTAACTTCTGGCTATATCTACAAGTTAGCGGGTGGCCTAGTTTTATATAAGTTAAGCAAATAGTTAATTCTTACAACCTCTACTATAGAGGCTGAGTATGTAGTAATAACGCATGCGGCTAAGGAAGCCTTATGGCTTTGTTAATTACTTACTGACTTGGGCTACACCGGAAAGGATCTACTACCGATATATTTATATGGCGATAATTAACCAGCCATTAGCCTTGCAAAAAGCGACGACTACTACGCGCGCACTAAGCACTTTAAGCTATACTAGCACTATATTCATAACAAGGTTTAAAGTGGCGTGATCCACCTATAGCACGTTCCTACGAGTAGTATAGTGGCAGACGGTCTTATAAAGCCACTAACGATGGCTCAGTTTAGGAACTTCGTTAAGCAGTTAGGCCTCGTTTGATATGATATAGACACTAAACCCAAGTAGGAAATCGTATATAGGTCGGCAAAACCTCGGAGGGTACGCCATTTAACAACTCTAACCCATGCTGACGACTTTCAAATGGGGGATGAGAACGATGTAGAGCTTATAACAGGCAATCGATTATAGCTTAGGGAGAGGTTAAGTAGGACCTATAATACACTCGGAGGATTACGAGGTGTTTCTTTTGTATATTAACAAGTTTAATACTGATTTGGGAAGGATCTGCTTCTGTTTTGGTGGAGTACTAGGGGGTGTAACGATGGTTCTGGAAGAGTCCTCCACGTTCGTTGCCTGCTTACATAAGCAGATTCCCTTTGGTTCCTTTTTGGACGACGTCCGTAAGCAACCACCTATGACTCCGTGGGTATAGGCCTATATAAGGGGGCCTATATACGTCGTAGATAGATTCGAGAGATTATTTATTCTTTATCCTTAGATCCAGTTCATCAACGTTAAGCTGAAAGGTTGCTTTGGAAGTTAAATTTAACTTAAGATACGATTTACTCCTCGGCTCGCATACAAACTCATATATGAAGACAACTTCTTCTCTCCCCACCACACCATCTCTACTCCTCCCCTCAACTACCCCGCTCTAAATATCAACCGTCTTTGCAAGATCAACAATCAACCCAAAGCTAATGGCTTTGTCTCATTCTCATCATCACTATGTCCTCGAATTTTTTCGAAGTACATAATATTGAGAAGGGCCTACAACAAACTGGGCTTAAAGCTGACTCTCCTGTAATCAACATTACGGGAATGGTCGATGCCAACTCCAGCATCGAAAATACTGCCAGTTGCTACGGCAAGCACGTTGGACTTGACATCTGTTGAACATCTATTTGGCTATTCTATTTATATTTTTTATATCCGGTTGGTAGGTTGATTATAGCTGCAAGTTTCCTTTTTACTTGTGTTGCCTTTGAAGCTCTTTACAAGTACAGCTAAACCCAAATAAACTTCAATCATGCCACCCCACTCGAGAAAAACTAGATTCCCAACCTTTTCAAGTTTGTGTCCCTTAATAAATTACTCTCTTCTAGTACCATCATGCTGAGGTCTCAGTTCTCTTCCTCCAACAACCGAATCGAAATCCACCAGCTGGGAGCGCTATGCAGAACACTTGTCCTGGCTAGAGAGAGGATGACGACGCCTCTAATATCCCAGTGGAACCCAGCAAAGCATACAACCCTCAAACCCATGAAGTCACCCAAATCGACTTCACCCGCCTCCTCTATCAAACACGGCGACCGTCAGAAACACCACCCGAATGACTAAACCTCTTTCACTAAGCGCTCCCTAAGCAGGTTTACTAGCACCGATTGGACAGACGACATGTCAATCTCGCTCAAAATATACTGCATAATCCTCAACACCATTGTCTGGGTCGGCCTGTTCGTCGTCGCCTTCTACCTGATTCTCCCAGAGCGCGAGTTATCCCTAGTGCTCGCTTGAATCTTCGGCGGAAGCTTGTTGGGATACACAGTAGTATGGCTAACCGGGTTTTTGATCTATCAATTAGTGCAATGCACACGTCAGCGAAAGGCAGCCCCTAGGGCGCAGAAAGATATAGAAGCGGCTTCGGTCTTGTCATGCGTTCAATCCTCCTCTGCTACCCTCATCAACGATGGCTTTGCTGAGAAGAAGCCTGGGAGCCGCGCGGGCCAGTGGTTCAATGCGACACTCGAGATCTTGGCTGCGCCGATATTGGTGACGGGACTTGCTATAGTGCACACGTTTACTTATTTGGCGGTAAAGGCTTTGTTAGACTAGCCTGTGGGCTGATTCCTGAGTAGAGTCAACATTTTATGAATGTGAATGGGGATATAAGCCAATCTTTATATAGTTTTAGTAAATCAGCCGGACTATCACCCATGAGACCGGAAGGCAGGAGATGGAGGAGATTTTATTGTGAGGCTTGCCGCATCGGTTTTGCTTTGTTTTAGGCATCTAATGTCGTAATCACCATAAGCTCTATTTAAGGAAAATGAAGGTATGAAAAGTAGAAACCATACATTAATTTGTGTTTCAAATTCTCAAGGAGTTATCTTAATTAACCGGTTCAGTCTTGACTATGCTTTTCGTTTGAGTTGTCGCCTTAATTTGTTTCTTGAAGCTGAGGCCTTGCCATCCCTATCCCTGAGTCCCTGACGGACTACAGCCATGTCAAATCCAACCCCTTCCATCACATCATCGCCATCTCCTTCAGCAACTTTCACTCACCATAAGACAGTGATCTACTTGGAGTGGAGTGGAGTGGATTTGGGATCAAATCCACTCCAGTCCAAATTACTTTAGGCTTAGCTTCTTCCTAGTTTGGCTAAATACCTGCCTAAGGAGGTATAGCTTTGCATTGGATCCAATACGAGGCGATTTTGGAGCCAGTCCAAGTAGATCACTGCCATAAGACCACCTGGCGGCAACGACGCGCGACCTGAGGCAGGTGCCTAAACCTTCACCTATTCACCTCGCATAGGAAATTGAGGCAATCTGCCCCGTCTGCATTATCTTCGTCGCCCGATCTTCTCTTCTTTTCTTCTTCAACCAAAGTCCTGATGACGACCTACGATGGAGACGCCTTGCCACACGGTTCCAGCTCAAAGGTACTTTCGGGTAAGCTCACTCATATCTTCCCTCACTCCTTCTTTCCTTCGTGTTTCCATCCCATTGTACGAATTCACTGACTTCACGCAGGTGCTGGAGGGTCGATCAGCGTTACCTACATGGCTTGCCCTTGAGGAAGTTGCTAGGCACCATTGTCAGGCAACAACAACAACCAACTCCGTACAAAGTCAATTACAAACGAGAAGGTTCCTGAGAAATCTCCTGGGAAATGGACGCTTTACTGCCTCCATGACCCTACGAACAAAGAAGCCTAAAGGGATTAGTCGCTCTTCCTCTCAATCCTTCGGAGGCGGAGTCAGTGCACTTGAGGAGGGAGCATATCTTGTTGACTCACCTTGTCCCACCTTGTGTAACGGTGTGGTGAGTTAGTAAAAAAAAAATTTGAAGCAGTTAGAACCCCCGCCCAAGATCTGGGCAGTAACACTTGGCAGTAACTTTACTGCCCGAATCTTTTGATTAGCGGCGGTTTAGCAGGCGGTTAGGGTGGCCAAGGCACTACTCAGGCACCTATTTTACTAGTGAAAGCCATACAAATGCAATGTTTATTAAATGCCCCGCCACCCCGGCATGCCCCGCAGGCTGCTGCACGATTAAACGGAGGTGCACGTACTTTTGTCACCGCCACGTCAACCTTAATCGCTACCCAAGCTCTATATAATATATGGTAATGGCTCCCTACGTGTCACGGAACGCGGGCAATGGCTACAAAGCGTATATATTCGGGGAGTCTACAAGACGTTGCGCGATCGATCGTAAGGGTCGAGGGCGTAAGGAGGTGATATACCCTCGCGTAGCTAACATAAGCTGTACGCGAGGTGTACGCAAGAGCACGGGGTTCTCCTATGGAGGCCCCTACGGTCGGGTTCCGTGACACTACCCCCCCTCCTATTAAGGCGGAGCTCCGGCGACGCTGTGGTTGCTATGTACATGTAGGGGGAAATGCTTGGGGTATCTAAAAGAAGGAATATCGTTACAGGTATAACGGGCTCGTACAGGTGCTTCTAACTTAAAGCTTATAGGTTGCTACTATACAAAGGTACTGGGCTATAGAGGGGAAGGAGGCTATTGGGGACTTGGTAAAGTGTAAGGGTATTGCTAAGGCGCTAGTAGCAAGCAAGCCAATAGCAATTTTCCATCCCGGGGATAGAAAATCCTAATTAGTTGGCTTCTCCTTAGCGTCTAGAATCTAACTAATTAGATAACTTTAACTGGCGGTTAAAGTTCCTTAACATCTTATCGGAGTAGTTATATGACGGTAATATACAACAATTTAGCTGTGACGGCTCCTATAGGGGATTAGGTACGAAATCTCTGCTTAGGCCTAGTTTCTATAGGTTTATGTAGTAGAAATCGCTAATTAGATCTTTTATATTTTTAAAATCTTCCTATGGTTGCTATTCTAGCTAATCTATGTTAAATCCTGTGTAGGTAGCTTTATAGTAGAGCTGTCATCCTCTGCCTTTACTAAAGTATTTAGAGTTAATAATTCGTTTAATAGTCTACTCCTTATGGTTCTTATCTTCGTTCTCATCTCGGATTAGTACTAGTAGGGGTTTAGGCTATATTTATCCTAGTAGAGGGTTAGGCTGGTAAAGGTGTAGTAGCTATAGGTAAAATATAGGCTATATCCTACGGGTAGCTAAGGTAGGCGGGAGCTCTAGTTTATATATAGCTCCTCTATTAATAACTTGTTTAATCTGGTAGGGGCTAAGGTTCTTATAATTAAGTGACTTTATAGGTCTCTATATAGAGATATTGCGTGTATCTAACTATACCTAGTCGCTAACACGCATCTCAGGTGGTAGTGTTTTATAGTAGTTAACAAAGTAAGCTTGTTTCACTTAGGCCCAGGCCATCTCTCCTTTATAGTAGTTGAGTAGGTCTTTTATACGGTCTATATATTAATCGGTAAGTAGCATCTTAAGGCGTTTTCTATATAGCAGTTTCTTATTAATAGGCTCTGGTGGCTCTATACCAGATTATAGGTGATATCCTTTATTTGCAAAGAATGGGGTAAGTCCTATAGTGGCTAAGACATAGTTATTTGCTGCAAATTTACCTAGTGGAAGGTAGTCTACCCAGTTATCCTAACTATAGGCGACTACCTGTCATAAGTACGCCTTTATACTAGCATTAGCGTTTTCCAGTTATCCCGCAGTTTTGTGGTAAAAGGATATAGACATCTTAACAGAAATGCTAAGGCGTTAGTAGATCCGCCTCTATATATCAAAGTCAAATTGCGTGCCTTAGTTAGACGTGATAGAGTTGGGTAACCTATATAGTTAGTAAACTTTGCGGAGGAAGGCGTCGGCAACGTCGCTTATGGCTACGCCTTCGGTTGGGATGTAGTGGCGTTCTTTTATAAGTTGGTATATTATTATAAGGATGTTCTTATAGGTTCGGCCATATTGTTTATAAAGTAGTAGGTTAATAACGAAATCTATAGCAATATCTGCCCATCGTTATATAGGTACTGGTAGAGGGTGTAGCAGTCCTTAGTACTTTATATAAAATACTTTAGCACGTTTACAGCTATAGTAGGCGCTTATAAAGCGTTTAACTAAGTCTATTATTTTGGGCTAGAAGTAGTATTGGCTAAGAAGCTTATAGGTTCCTCCTTTACCTGGGTAGCCGCTTAATCGGAGGTTGTAGGCCATTTGGATTAGTTGCCGTTGCAGGTCTTCTAAGTTGGGGATAAATAGACGGCCTCTATAATAGAGCCTATTCTCTTTTACTTCTAAGGCTGTTATATCAATCTGGCCTAAGCTTCGGAGGTTAGTAGGCAGTGTATAGGTGCTGGCGATCTTTGCGGCAATTAGTTAATATAGTAATGGATTAACAGGGGTGTTATATGCTATAGTAATAAGTTTGTTAATTTTAGGGGGTAACTTTAGTTCTGTGGTATAAAGCTAAGGGGCGGTTGGTTCTATCTTGGGTAGTATACCTAGGGCTAAGTTTTATGCTTTTAGGATTGTTTGTTGTTAGAATTAATTATAAGGGTTATCTTCTAACTAAAAAAGATCTTGCGAATAGCATATTAGGCTATTAGGCTTAGTACCTTATACTCCTAGCCTATATGTAATTTTAAAGTTAAAACCAGAGAGGAACTCATTTCAACGTACTTAGTGTTGGTTTAGTTGTTTTATAGTTATAAAGTACTTAAGGTTGTAATAATCCATAAGGACCTTAGTTGGCTAGTTAGGTTCTGCTAAAGAGAGTTCTAGTTAGAATTTCTTAAACGCTTATATAATTACGAGGAGTTCCTTATTATAGATCTTATAGTTACATTCTTATAGTGTAAGCTTAGACAAGTAGAATATAACTAGGTAGAGGAGACCGTTATTACCTATCTAGGAGAGGACGCCCGCGTTAATATAGTCTAAGGAGTTAGTCTTAAGGTAGAGTTGTTATCCTGGTATAAAGTAAGCTAGGATAGGTGCTTTGGTAAACGCATCTTTTAGGTCTTAGAACGCCTTTTTATATTTAGGCGTCCAGATAAAACATAGATATATTTTTCTTCCTTTTATAGAAAGGCCCTTTATTTGTATTATTGCTATAAATAGTGCTATAATACCTAAGAAGTTGTATATAAATTTCTAATAGAAGTTAGCGAAACTAAGAAAGGCTTATACATCCTTAATATAGGTAGGGGTTTGCCATCCGGTAATTATATATACTTTTTCGGGGTCCATACGGACACCCTTAATAGTGATAATTAGTCTAAGGTATTTTACTTCTATAACTAAGAATTCGTACTTCTTTAAATCAATATAAAGTCCTATGTCTCTAAGGCGCTATAGGACCTTTCGAACGTGCTTAGTATACTTAGAAGGGTCGTCACTATAAATAAGTATATCGTCTAGGTACGTGGAGCAGAAGTCGTCAAGGTAATCCTATAAGGCATTATTAATGTAGCTTTAGAAGCTGCCTAGGCCGTTGCATACGCTGAAAGGCATGACGGTATATTTAAATTGGCCGAAGCGCGATGTGAATACAGTTTTCCATTCGTCACCTTCCCGTATTTAGAGGCGGTTAAAGGCGGCGATAATATCAAGTTTAGTATAGATTTTGGCTTGGCTAAGCTGTTTAAGGGTCTCGCGTATAAGTGGTACGGGGTATTAGTTCTTAATCGTAATAGCGTTAAGTCCTCTATAGTTAACACAGAATTAAATACCTCCTCCTAGCTTTTTAGTAAGGAGGATAGGGGCGGCTACTAGGGACATACTAGGACAAATAAACCCTTTATTAAGGTGCTTGTTGATATACTTTTTAACAACTAGGAGTTTATCTTTTAACATTAGGTAGGGTCTCTTATAGGGCAGCGTTTTTCCTTATTTAATATTAATGGCATAGTTGTTAGGTTAATATAGGGGGAGTATATCTACGCTCTTTTATAAGCATACGTTAATAAAGTTATGGTATCTCTTAGGGAGGAGCTTGCGGAGTTCCTTATTAGTAAGTCCTTTTTTAAGCT
>Ga0307507_10003231_pt1 | contig 32107 bp, 11 predicted proteins | sample 7_EM_MG_FD_207223 | JGI IMG/M metagenome (GOLD analysis project Ga0307507, IMG submission 207223) | Populus trichocarpa ectomycorrhiza microbial communities from riparian zone in the Pacific Northwest, United States - 7_EM | ecosystem: Host-associated > Plants > Roots > Unclassified | place... | reverse complement strand
AAAATCTATCTTTTAGAGCGCTTTTTCTACTCTAGGAACGGCAGAATACGGCAGAAATAGATAAAAGAGCTAGGATTTCCTTAGTGCGATTTTCTTGGTATAAACTGGACCATAGTAAGCAAAATACCAGAACGAAAAACACTAATAGTGCTAGAGCTCCCCTAGCACTTTAAAAACGGGCCAGAGTGTCCACTTAGCTACTAGTACATGTTAAGCTGCCTAGAAAGGATTTATGTATATAGAACTATAGCGCCATAGCCTAGAGGCTGCATGCGCAGTATTGTACATAGTATAATACAACGGATATAAAAAAAAAATAAAAAAAAAATGGAAATAGGTAAGTAAAAGGATGCTCTGCCCTATAGTTACTAGAGTTAACAGTTTACCTATAGAGGGGCAGCCACCAATTTAGAAAACTCACATATATAACTATAGCAATTATAGAAAAAGTTATATTTAAGCGGAGCACTTAAAGCGATACTAACAATCCCGTAGGTCTCTGCTCCATTTAACTATAGTGCATATACCTAACTCTTATAGACGCTAAAGAGCCGACCTACCATTGCGACAAATGCCCTAGAGCTTTCTTTTAAGGCGACCTCCTTAAGTTATATAAGAAGCATTATAAAACAAGAGCTATTGCCGGCCATAGTTAAGACTTGCAAATTTAGGTGCTAGGCTTAAAGTGGAGAATAAGATCGCCATAAAGTAAAAACCCGTGCTTTTAATGCTCCTTTAAGAAACTTAAGTATAATGGCAATAGCAATAAACCTTGCCTAAGATACTTACTGGCGGGTTTATAATGTGTTTATAAGTAGAGGCATAACCAGGCAAATCTCCTAGAAGTATTAAAGGAGGCTAGAAAACTGGCAGAAGAGATAGATAGGAGAATAACAGGAAATAAAGAGGATAAATTAATGCTAGGAGTTTAGTTTCACTCCCTATCCTTGGATTTATCCACTATCCTATCTTTTTTAAACTCCTTAGCGGCCTTACCTAAATAACTGCATTACTCGGAACCAAATTTTCTCTTTAAAAGCATCTCCTAGTACTGGAATTACTTATATCTAGGGTTCTCTAGAAAGACTAGAACATCACTATATAAGTGCAGCTATATAAGGAATAAGCACTATAGCAATACAGAGTATAGTTAGACTCCTTTAGGTTTTATGCCTCCACTGCAGATATACAACGATACTGCATTACGTACCTCTTCCGTTGCTTTTTAGCATTATTCTTTAGTGCCCTTAGCTAATTTTAGTACGTATAAGCCCTCTATAATATGCGTAAAATATTAAATAAATATCTAACGTACTAGGGGAGTTCCCTCTACTAATAATAGAGGAAGGTGAATTATTTCCTAAAAGACATTTTGTTAATACTAATAATAGTAAGGTTATATAATTCTAAGGTATCTTAAATATGCTAAAGCATTATATAATTACTCTTTATACTAAATCCTATTAATTTAGGAAATGTATTTATATCTATTAAGCTTTATATAGTAGTGTGTTTACAAGGTTAGTTTTATTAATCTGCTTACTTAGTTAACAAATTGTTAGTAGGGAATATAGTATCTCTAAGACTTATAAAGTAATCAACCAAGAATCCAGTTAGTACCCCTTATCTAAAAAGTATACTTCGACTAGCTAATAATAAGAAGGTTAACAGCCAGGAAACCACTCTTAAAGATATAGGAATAGTGTAATTAGCAGGCCGGTACGCAGGAATATAATACTATTTAACTTTACTTAATGTGGCTTAGAGGAGTATAGAGCCTTAACCTAAGCTATAGGAACGCGTTCTCTAACTAAGCCTCTATTACATAACCTGACTGCTTCTAGGCGCTGTAACCGTATATCCTACCACTTACCTGTTAGCGACTCAGTCAATCGAGGCACGAGCACGGCATGAGGGACGCGCAAGCCTGTACAATTGGTAGTCTATAAACGAGGATCCAAAGCTAGAGAAAGGAAGGGAGAAGAATAGCAGCGCTATGCGAAGTTTTATGCGGTCCTCTAGTCACGTGGACTCACGTGACTCGGCGTCTACCATAACGTTTACCATAATCCACCGTTTTCCACCAGCGCCGTAACATTACCCCCCCCCTCCGAAAAAGCCTGCCCTCAGGCTTTGTATGTCCGTATTATGTCCATAGGGTGTTCTTATCTGTATGCTCGACAGGTAGCTTATCATCTTCGCTATACTAGCACTCCATCCACTTGTCTAGATACTTTAGGGGTCCTGGCTTGTTAGGGTATTAGTTATGGAATTCTTTAAGCTTCTAGGGGCAACCTATAAAGTTCCAGGCAGGGTACTAGGTTGGGTCTGGATCATAACCTTTCCATTAAATACAGTATTTTAGCGTTCCTCATACTAGTTTATAGGCTAGTATTTTATTAACTTCCCATTCATCATCGCTATTAACTTAAATCAGCAGTGGAGGCTCATTCTTTTGTCCAGGTAGTAGGTTATTTATAGCTTTCCGTAGCTTATCTAGTAAAAAAATAGGGTGGACTTTAATTAAGTCTAGGAGTTTAACCTTATATAAGTTGCCTTCTTTATTAAGGATCTTATACGGTCCTACCATTTTATAGTCTAGCTTATAGCTAGGCCGTTTTATCTTCTAGTTCTTTATTGTAACCCAGACCTTGTCGCCTATAGTAAAGTTGGGCTCGCGCCTGTGCTTATTTGCCTGCTGTTCTATCGATTTCTAGGCCTTCTCTAGGTTCTTATAGGCTACTATCTATACTTCTTCTAAGCATCTAGCATACTACTGTGCTTCCTTATAAGATAGTTTTTCGCGCACAGTCTATAGTCCTTCCGGTCTCTTCCAGTTAAAGCTTATATGGGGTAAGTATCCCATTTCTAGCTAAATAGGTGCAAACCCCGTAGAGTTATAGGGTAGGGTTGCCTAGGCGTAGTCTATTATAGGTAGTAGTCCGCTCCAGTTATCCTAAAAGTAGTTAACAAAGGGCCGGAGTCTCTGGTCCAAGTACTAATTTATAATCTCCGTCTAACCGTCTATCTGGGAGTGGTATACTATAGAGAGCTTTAGCCTAATACCTAGGATCCAGGTAAACTCGTTCTAGAAGGCTAATATAAACTGCGGCCTATAGTCGGATATAATAGTATCTAGTGGTCCGTAAATTCGGTAGACATAGTGGATATACAGTTAGGCCGCCTCTTTAGCATCAATATTCTTATAACAGGGGATTAAGAACGGGCGCTTGCCAAAGCAGTTAACTAGAATTATAACCATATTATATCTATCGCGGTCCGTAGGTAACTCGTAGAAGTCTATAGAGATATGCTACTAGGGGCATTCTGGTATTAGGAGTGGCTTTAATAGCCCTAGGGTCTTATCTCGTGGAATTATAGACCTACGGCAGTTATCACAGTTCTGTACATAGCGGTCAATATCCATAACTATTCTGGGCTAGTAGTAGCAGTCGCCAATAATTCTGTGGGTCTTATTTTTTCTGGGGTGGGCTATAAAGACCTAAGTATATACTTCGGCGATAAGCTAAGTCCATAAATTCTGTTCCTTTACCACCACCAGCCATTCCTAGTGCTTAAGCAGTCCGTTTTTAAGGGACTATAGGCTAGTAGTATCCTTTACCTTTTTACGGCACTCCTGTAGAGAAGGGGCCGTACGGTTTGCCTACAGCAGTTCATCAATAAGGTCAAGTTCCGTAGAGTTGACAGGGCATATTTTAGCGTCTAAAGGGTCCGTATTTAGTTCTGCCTATATCCAGGGGTTAAGGTGCTCTGGTCGTAGTAGTACCTAGGTCCGTAATAAGATCTTCACAGCCGCCTAGTTACTTAGGTCCTGTTCACGCCTTATAAGAGCATCCACATAGTTTATAGCGCCTAGTCTATACATAATTAAGAAGTTAAACTAAAATAGGATATCCGCCTAGCGTGCCTAGTGGGCCGTAAGGGCCTTAGTTATTATAAAGTATTCTAGGGCCTTATAATCCAAAACTACCTTAATAGGCTCAGGGGTCCCCTCTAGCTGTATACGCCAGTGCTAAAAGCTAGAGATAATAGCCAGCATTTCTTTGTTATGGATATAGTAGTTCAGCTTAGCATCTATTATAGTCTTCAAATAGTATACAACAGGGTGCTATTCTTCGTCCAGTTACTTCTAGAAAAAAACACCAGCTATTATACCATCTAAGGCATCAGTTTCTAGCATTAAGGGCCGTTCTAGGTTAAAGTAGGCAAGTAGGGGAGCCAATACTAGCCACTTTTTAAGCTTATTAAAGGCCTGCATACATATGGCGTTAAAGTGGAATGGCTAGTCTTTCCTAGTAAGGCGGTTAAGAGGCCGGGCAATCCTACTATAGTTCTTAATAAAGCGTTAGTAAAAGTTACAGAAACCTAAAAATAATTATACCCCCTTTACAGTCCATAGGGGTGTCCACTGGTTAATTATAGCTGTTTTCTCTGGGTTGGCCTTAATTCCGTCTATACTAATAATAAAACCTAGGTACTTTATACGCTTAACACTAAATTTTAACTTCTTAATATTAGCCTGGAGACCAGCCTCGTGGAGCCATTATAGAACTTTATAGACGTGCTCCTCGTATTCCAGCTCGTTCTTAGAATAAATTATAATGTCATCTAGGTAGGCCGTATAGAAGTCATTAAGGTAGTCAAAGAGTATATTATTTATATACCGCTGGTACGTAGCTAGTCCGTTAGTTAGTCCAAAAGGGAGTACCTTATATTTGTACATTCCGTAACGGGTTTAAAATATAGTAAGCTCCTTAGACCCAGGGTCTATCCTAATTCGGTAGAAGGCCTGGCGGATATTAAGCTTTATAAAAACCCTAGCTCTACTTATTTAGGCAAGAGTCTTATTAAGTAAGGGTAGTAGATAGCAGTTCTTGCAGGTCATATTATTTAGCTTATAGTAGTCAATGCAGAAGCGCAGTCCTCCATTTAGTTTTTTAGCAAAGAGAATAGGCAAGTTAAAAGGGGCTTAGCTAGGCTCAATAAAGCCCTTATTAAGGTTATCGATAAGGTACTGCTTTATAGCCTACAATTCAGTAATAGACTGCGGGTAGAGAGGGCTAAAGCTAAGAATGCTTCCCTTGCCTTAATCAATCTCAATCTTATAGTTATATAGTTAGTAAGGCGGAAGTATATCCAACACTACCTTAGAGAATACGTCCTTGAATTTCCAGTGTTAATTAGGCAGTTTTTATTCTACTAGTTCCTTATCCATAAGCTCGCTTTCCTATCCGCTAAGCTCACTTTCCTTTTTCTTAAGCATTCAATCAATTTCATATAGGCTAGTTATAAAGGCAACGGTATTAGGCTAAACTAAGTTCTAGTAGAATTCTACAGCGCCAATACAGCAGATATCAACTGGTGGGAGGTCTATAGGTTTCTTTACAGACGCTTATTAGGCCGTATCTTACGGTATAGGGTGTATAGTTTTCCTCAGCTTATGTTCCATTTTCCATAAGTTATCCTTCCTGTCTATTAGCTTAGTATGGCGTCCAATATCCCTGGTTTTCCTTTAGGGCTACGTAGGGCCTAGGTTCTCCGTGGGGGGCTTAGCTAGGTCACTACTAACTTCCTAGGTCTCTGGTGCGGATGGCGTAATATACATAGTCTAGGGGCGGCATAGTATACGGATCCGTTAAGGATTAAGATATATATCCTTCTCAAAGGCCTAGTCTCTGCGCATAGCATCAGCCTAGTAAATAGTATTAATCTAGGGCCGTATAAGGTTTTCCATTATAATGCTAATTTCTTTTATAAAGGAAGGGGTTAGGGGTAGGGTTTTAGGCCAGATAAGCCGTCTATTCCGTACGTCAAGCTATAAGCCTAAATAGGCTAGCCATTTTCTTCCTATAATCATATCGTGGCTCCCAAGGTCCGTAATAAGAAAGGGGACGTTATACTACCTTCATCCGTCAATGCGGAGGTAAATCCGCAAGATAGTCATAATAGGTGGCCCTATTCGTCCGTTATACCCACAAATAGGAATTGGTTTAGGCAGTTCTTTAAGAGGTGCATTTAAAAAGTCAGCCAGCTTTATAGCACACTGGGTGTCTATTAAGGCAAAGATATTTGCTCCAGAGTTAGCTAAAGCAAAGGTTAAAACTTAATATCTATTACGGAATAAGGTATAAGGGATAGTGCAGCTTCTTCTACCAACTAGCCAACCTAGATTAATATATAACATATTAATCCCTTTTAACCCTAAAGAGGAGTCTTCCTCTAGGGTTCCTCTTTTTCTAACTTTATACTATCCTCCTAAATTAACAGAACCTTGCCTGTTTTTGCCTTTGTCTGGCAATCCTTTACAAAGTGGTCTTTCTGGCCGTATAAGAAGCAAGCTCCTTAATTACTAAGGGCCTATTTATAGGGGTCGTTATACATGGGCTAAGTATACGCCGGACCCGCAGCAGGACTAGCTGCACGGCTAGCTGCTAAATTAACGGCGGGCTATACGGCTGGTGCCGTAGAAGTTACAGATCGTGCTAGGGTGTTACAGGCCGTTTATAAAGTGCTTATAGTCTAGTTTAGAGAGTTTCTAGCTTTATACCGCTTAGATCATGCCTTAATTCGACAAAGGCCTTAGTTAATAGCTAGGCAGTAGTCCGTAAGTACCTTTAGCGTCTGTACAGTAGTAAAAACTAGCAGTACAGCGCGCTGTAGGTCTAGGGTAAGCTTGTCAAAGAGGTCTAGCATTAGGTCTTCATGGGGAATTCGGGCTTGGCCAGCTAGGTGCAGAAAGCGGGTCTAAAAGGCTAAAAAGGTCTCCGTTATCTTTATATTAAGAGCTTTATAATCAAGGCGGGCGTTCTATATCTTAAAGGGGTCCTTATAAATGGAAGATAGGTAGTCAACCATCTCTTCTTTAGAGAGGAAGGGGTCTGCCAAGTCCTAGGCGTATCGCGGACGTAGATGCGTCTATACGTCCCCACCGGTACGACCGAAGACGTAGGCCATTTTAGCTTAGGTAGTAGGGAAGTAGTCCGCATTAACTTCAAGCTTATCTTACAGTTAAAGCTTCCAATTGTCGAATATAGGGTTAGTTCTATCTATAAGCAATAGGGGGTCTGCAACCTTCGCAGACCATGACGATGCTAATGCTGTATATTAGGCTAGGGTCTTAAGGACTATAGCAAGTCTCTGGGTATCTAATAACTCCTCACTAGGTGCAGGGGTATCTCTGGTTTTAAGTAGCTCTCAAAGCCGTTTAATTTCGGCATTAGCTGCTGCAAGCTCTTCCTAGGGGGTTAAGACGGCGACTATTTCACCATTAGAGGTATTTGCGGGTCCTACAGCAGCTTTACCGGCTGCTGTATTTCTTGGCATGGTGGTAGGGGTATTAGGTAATTTCCGGTGTTTGTTTATTTTCTAGGGGTTCTGGTCCGTGCGTGTTCTATTCTTAGGTTTCACGTTCTATTCGTGTTCTTTTGGTTCTTAGGGGTCTGTCCTGTCCTTGTAGTCCTAGTAATGTCCTTAGGGTCCTATTCTATGTCCTTTATAGATATATTTAAGTTCCTTCTCAGGAAGAAAGAGTAGTTAAGCTTTAGATAATATTAGCGACTCAGTTAATTAAGGCACGAGCACGGCATAAGGGACGCGCAAGCCTATATAATTGGTAGTCTATAAACGAGGATCCAAAGCTAGAGAAAGGAAGGGAGAAGAATAGCAGCGCCGTGCGAAGTTTTATGCGGTCCTCTAGTCACGTGGACTCATGTGACTCGGCGTCTACCATAACGTCTACCATAATCCACCGTTTTCCACCAGCGCCGTAACATTACCCTTTCTAGAACTTTAGAAGTTATATAAGTCCTTAGTTAAGCGACTAACGTTTAAGGCTTTAACTAATTAGCTAAATCTGTTGCAAATTAGACAAAGCTAATAATAACTTTTTAATATATATATAGAGGCTCTAGAGCCACGTTTAATAAAGCGGAGTTCTTGTTCTTAATCGTCCTATTTAATACCAAATCACTCCCTTAAATATTGCTTAAGATATAGTTAAAACTAGAACTGGAAAAGAAAACTAACAAAATATACTATTTAAAAGTGTTCCATTCAGCCTAGCGCAGCCTATAAATAGCAAGAAATATAGCAACTTAAAACTTATATGCCAGGGGTTAGAGTTTAAAGTCTATAAAGCGATTATATGCACCCAATCTCCTATACTTGCAGCTGCCTATAATAGAGGCTTTTAGGTAAAAGCTAGCTAAATATCTTATAGAATTAACCCTAACTAACTAACTAATAGGTAAAAGGCGGTAACTAATATTATAAATATTAACAAATTTAATTCTAGTACCATTAAGAGAATAATCCAATTTATATATAAGAGGGACTATAATAATGGCGGTAATAATAATAAAGATATAACGACATGGCCAATAACGGCCAATATTACACTTTACCATATTTGTATTAATGCAATTACCGATTACTATAATATACCACAGCTAAAAGAGCTTGCGAATATAAAAATCTAATATATTCTAGGAACTAGCTGGTCTGCGGATGGGTTCCCTAATATTATTAAGGATGTCTTTAGCCTAATAGTCGACTTAGCATTATATAATACAATTACCTTAATAGCGGCCAAGCACATTAAAGAGCTTATTAAACTTAAGGACTTCGTAGAGCTAGACATTATAAGTAATTTCGCTATCGGCATTATATAGATAGTGATTACCGCATCTAAGGATATGGAGGAAAATTTTATATAGAAACTTTAAGCTATCTAGTCTTAGCTACAACAAACAGAATTACTACTTTAATCCGCTAAGGTAAGGTACGCCACGGCTAAGCGTAAAAGCGAAAACATTAATAACTGTCTTAATACCCTCTGCTCTACCAGGACCTATTATAATATTAGTTATAGCACTAAGTTTATATATTATATTAAGGACAGTAGTTATCTATCCAATCCTAATTGCCCTTATATACTTCGTTGCAAAAAGTGCCAGCGTTATATATAAGTAAAGATATATAGCTTAGAGGATTAGCTTAGGTAGGAAGTTATTATATAATACTTCTCTTCCCTTTTCCGTTTGGGTTAATTTAAGAAATTCAAATATATATCTCGTCCATAGTTGGTCCATTAGATATTATATAGCAACTATATAATCCATCCCCTATTAGCTACCCATTATCTATTACCTTACCCCTTATCCCTTATCCCTTACCCCTCTTTACCCCTTCTTACCCCTTATCCCTTACCCCTTATCCCTTACCTCACCCTTTACCTCACTACCCTTTACCTCACCCTTACTTTACCTATTACCCCTTACCCCCTAGACGAATTATAAAATCCTAGTCATTATATCTATTCTATTAAATACTAAAACAGGATTAAATAACAATAGACTAAAATAAAATAAAAAGTGATAAAGAATAATAAGATAAGCGCGCAATGACTAGAAAAAGGTCCTATATATACTAAGCGCATAGTTCTAAAGATATATTTTATGCTTAAGGGTTACTTCGCAAATATTACACTTAATCTTACCCTGCTGTAGGAGTTTAGAGAGAGATATTTATTAAAAATACTTTATAAGAGCAGCTAGAGTATGGAACTTATATATACGCTTACTAATTACAAGATTTTTATTCCCAAGGCAGATAAAGTATATTTTTAGTCTTTTCTCCTTATACAGTGGATTATTAGCAAGATTAAAGACCAATTGCTAAACTAGATTATGCTTAATTAACTTAATAAAGAGCAAATTACTATATAGCCATAGCTGCAAACCTTCCTAAAGGGTTAGACCTAAGATCTATATATAGAATAATTTTAGAATAGTATATAGCTGGACCGCTAAGATTTCTACTAATTTATAAACTTTATAGAAACTTGTGCTTAATAAATAAATCCAGAGCCCTTTAAAAATAAGGACAGCAGTATCTATAAGAAGAAGAAGATTGGATTTATCCGGGCTAAAATTAAGCTAGTAATTTATAACAAAATAAAGCGCGTAGGAGCCCTACTGCGGATTACCATATATGCAGATTTCAAATAAGCGGTTCTAAATGCTAAGGATGCGGTAAGGAACTAGACCTCTTCTAGTAAAAAGCTAGGGGGTAGCCAGAAGCGCGGGCACTCTAATAGTAATATAGGACAGACCTAGTCTTTAAAGAAGCCATTCTTAAAGAGAACTTTAGAATAGTTAAAACTAGGAACCTTAAGCAGCGGGAAAGACTCCTAGGGTTAACCTAATACCCAGCCAACACCCTTATGGGAACACTTTAAGAAGCTAAAAGGACATTTTTATTAGAAAAATAAGCAGGGCGATAAATATACTAATAAACTAAAAAAAGAGAAGCCCTAGTTATAGACGTCTCCTAGCTATAACTAGGGCAAGATATAGAAGGGAAAACTCTCTATATTGCTATTAAGCTAGAAATAATATTCTCTATAGGTAAAATATATTAATTCTAAGCACTATACAATAGCGGCGCCGAAATTAATCTTATACAATATAACTTGGTAAAAGAGTATAAACTTATCCTGTTACCAGGGTGGTGGAAACCTATTATAGGCTTCCTAGATAAGCATTAGATTAAACTATATAGCGCCTATAAGCTTATAGTGTTAGTAGCTAATATATATAACTGCACTAAGGTAATTGGCCCGCAACCCTTCTAGGCGGCCAACTTTATAAGTTATAACCTTATCCTTAGATATCTTTAGCTTGTAGAAGTAGATCCTAAAATACACTTTAAGATAGAAGCCTTTAAATAGTAGAACAATAAAGAATTAGAAGGGCGTATATTACTAATAAGCTTAAAGATATCCTAGAGGATATAGCTCTAGGTAAAATAGTATACACTCTACACCTAAAGGAGTATTAGATCTAACCCCTATTTTATAGCAAGATAGGTATAAAGCCTAGTATAGGTAATAACCCTTCTGTAATAGATACCCTATAGGGAACTACTAGATAGGTCGCGGAGACATTATAGGGAGGCGGCGATCTTAAAGATCTTATAAAATACTTCCATTGTTATAGGTTACTCTAGCTTAAGTAATACGCGAAGAGTATGCTATAGCACCTCAAACGCTGCATTAAGGAGTTCTCTACTCTTTACTGGCTACCGCATAAAACTGTTTAACGTATAATGGTAACCATATATAAACAACCATTATCGCGCGCAACGCTGCCTAGGAGCGTCCTAAGGGAGCTTTAGGACCTACCTAATAATAACACAAAGGACAAACGCGACCCTAATTTATTAAACATCCTAGTAGGCCTAAGGGACTTACTAAGGGTATTCTTAGGTAGATAAGTAAAAGTTATTTAACGGAACTTAGAATATAATTATATAATTAATCTAGAAGAAGGCAAGCAGCTGCTAAACCTTCCTATCTATAACCTCTCTTATAAAGAGCTTAAGATCCTATAGGAGTACCTTAATAGCTTACTGGAAAAGGGATAGATATGGCCTAGTAAGTTACTAGTAGGTATACCAATCCTTTTTATCCTAAAACCAGATAGAACTATAAGGCTATGCGTAGACTACTATAGTCTTAATAAGATCACAATTAAGAACCGTTACCTACTACTATTAGTTAGTAAAATGCTAGATTGGCTATCTAGGGCGAAGATCTTTATAAAGCTGGATCTATAAGACGCCTATTATAAGCTCTGTATTAAAAAAGGGGATAAGTAGAAGACTGCTTTTAAGACCTAATATAGCCACTTTAAGCATATGGTAATGCCTTTTAGGCTAGCCAATGCGCCTATAATATTCTAATTGTATATTTACAAAGCCTTAGGGGGACTAGTTAACCGTATATATATTATCTATTTAGATAACATCCTAATCTACTTAAAAGATAAGGATTAGCACGAGTAATACGTCTATAAAGTGCTGGGACATTTAGATAATTAGGGCCTCCACGCCAAGGCGTTAAAGTATATCTTTAACACTAAGCAGGTCAAGTTCCTAGGCTATATTATAACGCCTATAGGCGTAGTTATGGACCTAGTACGGGTGTAGATAATTTAAAAGTAGCCAGAGCCAGAGAGCTACTAGGATATTTAAGTGTTCTTAGGCTTTGCCAATTTCTATAGGCGCTTTATCTATAACTACTTAGACATTGCCTAATACCTATCTAACTATATTGCTAAAGCTTTTTAAGACCCGGATTAAGGAGTAAAAAGCTTAAAGGCAGGAAGGAAGAAAACTAAAAAGGGATTAACTAAATAGTATAAGCTATAGATATAGCCTAGAAAGGTATAAGAAGCCTTTTAGGAACTACATATAAAGTTTACAGAAGCTCTACTATTACGGCATTTTAACCTAGATTAGCCACTAATAATGGTCACTAATATATTAAATTTTGCTCTTATTAGCATCCTACTATAACCTAATAGGTATCTAGACCCTACCTAGCTCTACTAGAGACCGGTAGCATTCTACAGCAGAAAATTCTAGGGACCTAAAATTAGATATTACACCCATAATAAGGAATTGCTGGCTATAGTTAACTACTTTAAACAGTGGCGACACTACCTTAAGCATGCAAGCTATACCACTTATATACTCTCAGATCATTCTAATCTATGCTACTTTATAACTATAAAGGAGCTTATACCTTAACAGGCCAGATAGGCAAAGGAGCTTACGCAATTTAATTTTAAGATTAAATACAAGCTAGGGGAAAACAACCCTACTAATAGACCGTTATAACGGCCAGACTATACTAAAGGCTTTAAAATAGGAGAAGGAAAATAGATAATAGATATCTTACTCCCTATATTACAGAACAAGCTCTAGGTATAGAATGCTCGAGTACCTATAGCTCTAAGCACTAAGTCTTAGGCGGTGTAAACCCTATTAGCTTCTACTAACGTTCTAGCTAGTACCTGGCCTGTTACTAATAAGGGTCCAAATATACCTAGACAGGACGTCCCTAATACACTCTCGGAACCTAGTAATACATTACTTCTAATTACTAAGCTATCCCCTTAAACCAAAAGCAAAGCTATAGAGCAATTAGAACTTAGAGCCCTATAAAGACTAAAGGACTTTAACCTTATAGCGGCTTTTCTAATGTATACATACTGGAGAGTTACAAGATCTATAGTACCATCTAGTTACGTACTTAAAGCAGTATAAGATAAAACAGCTTTTACCTAAGAACCATCTAAAAGGTTAATAGATATTATCTATAAGGTGCAATAAAGGGACGCCTTCTATGCTATCTTTAATATAAAACTAGACCAGAAATATAACGGAAAGGAAGTTACTAGGCGTTACTATTAGGAACTAGACCTAATGGGCCTACTATATAAATATAGCAAGGTTTAGGTGCCATAAGAAGTAAATCTACATTAAAAGATTCTTATAAAGAATCACAATAATCCTTTAGGCGGCCACTATGGTTAAGCTAAAATAGTGGAATTACTTTAACGTAAATACTACTGGCTAAAGTTTAATTAGAAAGCAAAGGAATATATTAGCTATTATAAGAAGTGTTAAGTATACAAAATTTAAAGGCATAAGCCATGGGGTTTACTTAAATCGGTTCCTCCCACTAGCAAACTATAGCGATATTACGCTATGGATTTTATCACGGATCTTCCACTATTAAAAGATAAGCAAAGACAAACATATAATTTAGTCCTTGTACTTATTAATAGGTTTTTAAAGTACGTCTAATACCTTCCTGTTAATAAGACAATTAATATACAAGCGCTTATAAACCTAATTAAGGAGAAATGCTTTCTTAAAGTAGATTAACTATACTCTATTATTACTAATAGGGGCAGCGTCTTTATCAGCCAATACTGGTTGGATCTATGCTTTTATTTAAAGATAGACTACTATTATAGTACGGCTTTCTATTTATAGATAGACGGGCAAATAGAGCGCCAGAACTAGGAACTGGAGTTTTACCTATAAATATATTTAAACTACTAGCAAGACAATTAGTGCGAGCTACTTCTATATGCGGAATATGCTTATAACTTAAAGCAATACTCGTTATATAAGTACGCACCTATCCAGATTGCCTATAACGTTTAACTATCTGGATTTAATGGTATACTTAACAATTACTGGCTAAGGCCGTATAATTAATTATAGGACCCTACTAGGAAGTCTAAGGACATCTACTAAAGAGTATAAGGGTACCTTAAGAAATGGGAGGAGTAATAAAAGCATATAAAGTAGAGCCTATAAGATACGCAAGAGTAGTAGAGACTTTAGTATAACCGCAAACACCAGGATAAGTATTTTAGTGTAGGCAATAAGGCTCTATTATATTTAACAAATATTAAGACCTGTTAACTATTAAAGAAGCTTAATATAAGATACCTAGGTCCCTTCTAAATTAAGGAACAAATTAGTAAGCTAGCCTACTGTCTTCAGCTACCCCCATCTATAGCCTATATACATCTAGTATTTTATATAAATTTACTAGAGCTATAGCATAGACTACTGCCGGAAAAGAACTTCCGTCTAGGCCCAATTAAACACCCTAAAGTAGTGGGCAAGCGGTATAAGGTTAAAGCTATACTACGCTATAAGTCTATTAAGAACAAGCTTTAATATAAAGTTAAATAGCTAGGCTAGCCCGCTAAGGACTCTATATAGGAACTAGAGGATAACCTTAATTATTATAAAGATATTTTAAAAGAATACTAGGACTAAGGTCCGCAATCTATAAATTACAGAAAGCGCTCTAATACTATAGTATTATTACAACCTATAAAGAAAGCTTATAGTAAGCCAAGAGAGGCCCTAAAGAGTAAATAGGTTAAATTGGATATAGAACAGACAAGCTCTAGAAACTAAAAGGATTAACTAAGGCTATGGCCTAAGGCAGGATAGGTCCTTAACCTTTTTACATATATAGGATAGAATTAATAGGGTATTTTACTAGAAGTGCATTTCTATTTATTAGTTTATATTAGGAACAGTGTTTCTATACCTTCCTAAATGCCTTATAAGGCCTTCCTAATTGCCACTATATATAAAAATTAATCCTAAATGCCCAAATTAAAAGCTATTATGCCTTATCCCTAGGTGCAGGATTAGTATCTATTAGCCTACTAAGTAATGGCTAATGGGAATAAGATCTAGATCTAGATCCCTTAGTAGGAGTATAGGTAGATATAAAAATAGGGGCAGGCTAATAAGGTGTAGATAGAGCAGAGATCCTTAAACGCTTAACACTAATATTAGGCCCAAACCAGTACTAATAAAGTTCTTAAGGCGTAAGCTTATAGTTAATAAAGACACGATTAAGCCAAGAATAAATAGAGATGTTGGCTAGCTAGTAAAGACCAGAACCACCAAGACCTTGCTACAGCAATTGTTAGTTACCTATTTGCTAGGTACCTAAAGGGTAACCTACCTAATACTGCATTATATTGTGCTCTTTTAAAACTTAACGCGCATGCGCAAACTCCTTTTTATAGTAGATAACAACCTTCATCTTATTACCCCTATCCTTTACCCTATCCTTAGTATACTAACCTTACTCCCTTATTAGGTATTACTAGCTAGCTTGCTAGGAATTATAGGCGGTATAGATAGCTATAGTATAGTCTTAAATTTAACCTAGCTGTTTAGTATTAGCGCTAGAATAAGAGAGAGCCTAGGCGATATAGTAGTTAAGGATATTAAAGGATCGTTGCTACTTAGGCCTAGGCTATATTAAAGCCTAAAGTTAGCAATGGAAACCTATTAAGGATAGGAAAGCTTACCTTAACGTAACTACCGCTCTTAGTATGTATGTATTAATTATAAGGACTAAAGGTGTTAGACCTTATATAGTGGGTCTTATTATAAGCATCCAGAATCTTCTTATTAGATTTCTGGTCTTTTAAGGACGTATATGCAAAGTTATTTAGGCAGGACTAGCACTAGTTGCGGGCTAGCGGAGGTTGGGGTTCTATATACAGTAGTAGGGCTAGAATATGCTATAGAATTAGCTTATAAGAGCAGTTAGCAGGAGAACAAAGAGGTATATTAAATTAATAATAGAAAAGAAGAAAATCTTAATAATATCCCATAGTTGGGCAACCGTTTCTTGCACTTTTCGTATATGCAAGCCCTTAAGCCAATCTAAAGGCTCTATACCGTATATAGCTTGGTGTTGAAGCCTTGGTCAGTGCGATTGCTCGGCGGTAGGGGTATAGGCGCCTCATCCGCGCTCGAATATTGCGGTGAGCAGCAGCGACGTGGCTAGGAAGCCTGTATAGAATATTTAGTAGTGTAGTTAATCAAAAAGCTTCAATATTATTACTGCCTATTTAATCAAACCCTTAGCAAGATATCGTCCTTATACTGCCTAGAAAACGTCGTGCGTCTTCAGCTCCAAAGCCTCCCAAGGCCCCAAAAGCTTTAAAAGCTCCAAGGCCTACAAAGCCTCCAAAAGCACCTCAAGCATGGGAGTCTTATTCACAATCCTTTTAAGCAACGCAGTGTAACGGAACCTTGTAGCTTAGACTACGGTGGGTTCTGTTATTGGGCTGGGTATATAGGTACGACAAAACAACAACGTAATAACAACTAGTGGAGTAGTTGCCCAACAGATTAACTCCAATTATATTCTGAGATTCACTACAAGGAGAGAACTATCTACGGTAGGGACTGAGGTCCTTTAAATACACAACCATACTCCTAAGAAATCCTCTCTTGTACGTAAGGTACGTGTTATACGTATTATACGTAGACGTACACCGCGTATACCTCGTACACTACGTATAACATTATATGACTCGCTTACCATTCCTCGTCACATAGTTCCACCGGATCCATCCTGGACCGTGCCTGTATTAACCAACTAGCTTCCTCCAACTCTTCTCCAAGTAGTCGTAACATCGTACTTAAAGCGTCCGTAACACGCAGTATACACACGATAGCTTGGCGGAAGTAGTTGTATAGCCTCCAGAGGCTTTAGTGGCTCCAGTACTTATACAGCAGGTGGCGGCGCTGAGTAAGGATATTTAAGAGGAGGCTCGGCCGAGTACCCAGGTGGAGGATATTGAGGACAAAGTAGGAGCTATTTTTAAGGCCCGTGGTGAGACTGCTGAGGATAAGGCAGATAAGGTAGATAAGGTGGATAAGGCTAAATTACCAGAGCTATTAGCTGAAGAAGTTACAAGAATGGGCCTTCCTACCATTCCTACTACGTGGGAGCCTATGGCTGCCGTTCCTAAACTAGATCTTAAAGTTGTCAACCTTCCTAAGGAGTTAATATTTGCCGCTTAGCGTGCTAGTAAGCCTATTTGCGGCTTTAGCGCGAGCGCCAAATCTATTAATCTTTCTGCTTAAAATGAGGATACTAAGCGCTCTGCTTACTGTATACTGGTAGATCAGATTGGTATAACGTTTAGTAGGTATAAATCTAAATAGGACCTACCGATTTAAGTGTTTCTACTATTCTTCAGTATTAGTGTATTTAAGAAGCTTGCTATTAACATAAACCTTTATACAGCCTCCTAAAACGCCGGCGGATATTACCAATCGGGATAACACGCTGGTAAATAATCACGGATGTGGAAGGAGACCTCTACTAGCGAGTTAATAATTTAGGTAGGACTTATTATCTATATAGGCGTCTTTAAAGCTCCTTAGGTGCGGGACTTTTAGGTAACAGATCTTGAATATCCTTAGCACCCAATTAGCTTATTTATAGGCTAAGAAAGATAGGAGCAACTCAAGCACTTCTTTTATATATTACCGCCTCTACCAGAAGGCGTTAAACGCCAAATCTTTAAGAAAATTAAGCCGTTAACGACTCCTCTAGGTAAGGCATTTAGGAAGTACATTATACCTAGATCTATGGTTAGCTTTAATAAGATAATAGTAAGGTTTACTAGACAATCTATAGCTATAATTAAATTACCTAGTAAGCTAGTACCTAAAGGCTTTAAAATAATAAGTCTTTGTTAATACGGATATTACTATAGTTTTATATTTACCTTACCTGGCTGCTTTTTTGGGCTTCCTTCTTAAACAGATTACTAAGATATTGTCCTCTTAAAGACCTCTAAGTGCGTCCTCTACCTTACCCGGCAGCTTCCTCTTTAGGCCCGTTAATTCTGCCTATTTTTGGATAACTACTTTATGAATATTCCGTTGCTCTAGGTGCTTTAACAACTCGGAATTACTATAGCTGGCACAGTTTAATTAAACTTAAAGGACTATCCAGAGGTGCATAAAAGGGCCAATAAAAGGAAGGCAAGGCTGCCGTTCAACTTTATTATAGAAATAGTCGTTGGCGCAGCTAATTCAGTGCTTTTAATTATATGGCAGGATAAGAATTTAGTATGGTTTTTAACAACAGCTCACTTATACGGCAATAAGGATGTTAATGAAGTTGATTAGCGCCGGCTGTAAGTATACAGTTCCTTTTTTAAGAAGCTGGTAGCTAACGTTTGGGGCAATAATCTAATTAAGAAGTTAACGCTTCCTAGGCTCTCTATCGACTACAATAACTGGATGGGTGGTGTTAATATCTATAATCAACTTTAAAGCTACTACACTACCTAGATTACTACTGTGCGTACCTAGATGCCCTTATTCTTCTAGGCGCTTAATACGGCCATAATTAACGCCTATATTATTAGTAAGAAGATCTTTTAAATATTAAGCAAGCCCTTCCTTTAAACCCATCGCCGCTTCCGTATACGATTGGCATGGAACCTTATTATTATAGGCAGTCGGCAGATAGGCATAAATAAGGAAGATACTAAGTGTCTTTTTTATTTAATATTACTAAATTATGGGCAATATAAACCTGGTACTAGGCCTAGTTATAAAAATATTAAAACAAATTAAAAAAGCACCTACGTTACTGCCAAAACCCCACTACCTATAATTTGACGGTGTAAAACGCGAACTTACCGCTATATTAAGTGCTATACGAAGAAGCAAGGCTATAAGAGCTTACCAACGTACTAAATATGTAGATAGAAGTACGCGAGGAAGCTTATAGTAAAGACAAGGTAAACAGTATACGAATATAAGGTTTGTAGGCTTCCTCTATACCTGCGGTGCTTTAACGACTTTTATTTAGTAGGCAATAATTAGGTGACTATTTTTAATCCTCTACTTCCTTACGCCTCTAATATTAAGACTCCAGAGCTAATTAAGCTTTTACTATAGCGTCTATCCTTAAGCCCTCCTCTACTGCCTTTAAACGCGCCTCTATACTAAACAATCGCTGATTAAACCGTTCTATTACCTATAGCATCTAATCCACCTCATTTAACGTATATAATACGTCCTCCCTTATAACCTTAAGCTGATCCTCTACTGGTTTATCCTTATCAATGTTAAGAACGCGTATAAAGCGTATAGGTGGGGAGGATTTGGGGGAGGACTCTAATAAAGGCTTTTCCTACATAATTAGCAGCTGGTTAATGGAGGAAGGAGAGGAACGTACGGCCATAACGTCATATATCACGGCTTCTTGCCCAACTTCCTCAAAAAAATATATTCAGTGTTTTTGTAGTGGTGGCCTCGGGCAGCATTTCGTCGGCATCGCAATATCGAGGTGTTTTGGTGGGGCTTACTAATAAAATCACGCTAGCTAGGATGCCTGCAGCATGCTAACCCAAGCAGAAGCGCCCAAAGCGCCCAATACGAAAAGTGTCAAATGCCACACGAAGGGATATTAAAGATACGTCTAAAATTGGATGGGGTTAATAATAGGAAGTAAGGTGTTAAGGAAAAGGACCAAGCTCAATAAGTAAAGCATCTCTATACTTTACCTTCTAATACCCTTCCGGTATATAGCCGCAACCTTACCAATATAACTCTGTTATAATAGCGCAATTTAGAAGGAAGGAAACACGTATATATACCATTTAGCCATTACTTCCTTATAAGAAAAACTGATTACGCGGCTGGGGAAGGCAATTAAGACGTCAATTAAAGACGTATATAGGTTAAATTATACCTAAATAATACTATAGTATTAAAAGAATAACGTTATAAACGTTCTTAACAATTGTATAATAGCTAGAGGCGCTATTATAAAGTGTCCCTCCTGTTTGCTAGGCAGTAGAGCTACGCTAAAATATAGTATAGGACTATAAGAATGAGAAAGGATTATAGATTAATATCTTAATAGTTAGATAATGGTAAGCCAAGGCTCTATACATTAAATCCTATACTAAAAGGTTCTACGGAACCATTCTAGAACACTAAATTGCCTATAATATTTATAATTAATTATAGATCAGCATAAAAATCTTTATATTAGCCTAGGTAGTTACCAGCATGCTTCTAGTAGGCCTTCAATAGGTCTTTTAGCAATCCTCGCGTCTTTTCTCCAGTTATGTTTTTTCCTTATTAAGGGTTTTTAGGAGTTTAAAGTAGGGGTTAGATAGATAGATAATATACAGTGGCATACTAACATCTCCCTAATATGTCTCTAAACCCCTTCTAGGATAAGCCCTTATAATCTCTCTACTGTAAGGTAATGGCAATTAGGGGCTGACTGTAAGAAGGGGGGGCAATATAAGGGATATTATTGCGGTTACCTTGGGTTGCCCTTAGGACAACCTCCAGACGCCCCTTAGATGGCCGCCGATTACGTGCTAGGGGTACGTGCCCGTAGTATATAGTCTCCACGATCTTAGAGGCCTTACCTCCTTAAGAATTCGTCTCTCTTACTAATCTATCCTGTTCTACAATCATGCCTTATAGCCCTCTGTCTACAAAGTCCCCTTATAATAGTACTATAGTTGGTTATACACACCCCTAGATTTAATGGTGTAGTTAAAGCTATAGAAAAAATAAAGGTTAAAACTATACCAAAATATAAAATTTAGATATAATTTAGGAGTAGGGTAATATTCAAGAATCTTTATTAGATAATGCAGTAGTAATTTAATATTAAATATCCACTAAATTTAATTGCTTTGTCTATACCTTATGCCTTTAACGGGGTAGGTTCTTAGTAAGGCTATTAGTAGGCATCTTTTCTATAGGGACCCATTATACGTTAATCTTTTTGTCTTAGACCTCCTATCTAAGCCAGTGCTAATAGACGTCAATATATCGTAGCTTAGTGTTAAGCTTTAGTATATCCTGTCTTAGTAGGTATATAGTCTGCATATTGTTATAAAGTAGAGTAAATTTACGTTCTAAATTAAAGCCAATTGCCTTAAAGAAACATTACCACTAGATAATCTTAACAGCAGCTATAGATAGGAAGAGAAGCTCTATTTTAGTAGTTAAGTAAGTTACTAATTATTATAGAGTCGCCTTTTAGTTAATCAGTCCTCTAAATAGTATAAATAGGTATCCTTAAGAGCTCCGTCTAGTCTTTTTATAGTCCCTAAATGCTGTATTAGATGCTCCGTAAAAGGTAACGTCTTCTTCTTTAGGGTTTCTAAAGTAGATATATGCTCTAAATACTTTGCCAGAGTATTTAATAGCTATAGATTTTATTTTAAGGCAATAGGTAATAGCTTAGTTTAATATATTAAAGTGCTTTTAATTTAAATTAGTAAGAAATTTAGCCAGCTTAGAATGCGTCTTAGTAATATTAGGTCTTCTAAATATAGTAAGGCGTATAAGAGAACCAATCTATTATTAATAGGCTAGTACTCTTTAAGGATTTGTCTGCTAATTAGATAAAGTTAGTTCTTTAGTAGGAAGTAGTGACTTAGGAAATCTTCCTGGTTAAATATTAAATTAACTAGCTATCTTTTTAATATAAGAATCTTGGCAGAGCTAAAGCTTTCTGCTTAGTTAATCTAGTTTAATTTAAATTCCTAGGAACTACTATAGGTCTCCTAGTACACGGATCTCGTATTAGTATAGCAGTTTGGCTTTAAATTCTTCTAGTTTTAAAAGGTCATTTTTAGCAAATAGAACGGCAATATTGTCTATATAAAAGAAGATAATAAGTTATCTATTAGTGTAAAGGCAGTTAGTACCTAAGATAGGCTTTAATCTAAATTTGGCTAGTATATTAATAAGCTCTTTATACCAAAGCAGTAGTAAAACCTTTAATCTATATAGCGCTATAAGCAGCTTTAGGATATATCCGTTTTAATTAAATCCTTCTATATAGTAGCAGTAGACTAGCTTAACTAGTCTAGCATTTATAAATGCGTTTATAGTATTATACTATTAAATCTCTAAATTAAATGCAGCTGCTATAGCCAAAAGAGCACGGAATATTTAAGCAGCTAGGGTTTCTATATAGGTCTCTTTCTTGGTAATCTATAGGTTTCCACAGACATATAGTTAAGCTTTTAGCTTTTAAAGGTAGCTATCTATTACGGAGTAGGCACAAGCTAGAATACAATATACTAAACGGGGTAGTAATTAAAGAAGGCTACATACGCGTAACTATACGTATTTAATACAAAGACATCTAGATAAAGAAGAAGAATCTTTATATGCTAGGTATAAGGTATAAATAGGGGTTGTAGGGGTACGTGCGTAGGTGTCTTGGGACGAACGTAAGCACGGATTAAGAACGTCAAAACGTGTAGGAACGTGAGAACAGGTAAGTCCCGTAACACTATCGCTGTTAAACTTGTATTTAAAGACCCATTTTAGTAAAAGGATCTATTTGTTACTTACTTCTTCTTTTAGTATAGTCTTAAATGTCCCTTAGCGTTTTAGGTCATTGTATTCTTTTTCCATAGCCTTTTAGAAGCCGGTAGTTAATAGATGCTTTCTTAGCTCTTTTAGATTCTTTAGTTTAAGAGGAAGATTGTCCTAATATAGAGATAAGGATAAGGATCTAGTTTGGCTAATATCCTTAACTAGTCCTATAGCAAATCTAGCGTAGTAACCAAATAGAGTAGATAGATTGGCTAGTGCTACTATATACGCTTAATATTAAATTCGTTTAGAATCTTTTAGTAGGATAAGGTTGGTAGAAGGATTGGCCGAGACTTTATTAGCTTATAGAGCGGTATTTAACGGTTCTAGTAAACTGCTTAGCTAGGTAAAACCTGTTTTAATTATATCCAAAATATCGTCTTAAAGTCCTTTTAGTATAGTGTTTGCTTCTAGTAAATCTAGAGATACTATTCTACTAGGAGTTAGTAGCTGTTTAATATCCCTTATAGGAAGCTCTACTAAGTCGCTTAATATAGTTGTTTAATCTATATTTAAGGTAGGTCTATATAAGATAGATTTATTCTTAGATTTATCTTTAAGAGATTTTAGTAGATTAATTATCTAGATAGTGTCTTTTAATACTTCCCTTAGTAGGTAGTTAATATTCTAACCCTTAGGTTTATAGAACGAGGTCTTATTAAATATAATATCTCTAGTTTAAATAACTGTAATGGGACTAGCCCAATTACAATAGGAATGTCCCGGTAAAATACTTAACAGATAAATTCCGAAGCTTTAACCAAATTCTACCAAAATCCGTCAAAGACCGCGTGCGCACGTGCGCACGCATTAACCACCAAGCCCCTAAATATTTAATTATATAATTCTCTTATTATTCCTTTCTCTTCTTTACACAACGTCTTGTCCTCTGCAAGAGCTATATACCCTTAGGTTTAGATAGAATTTATATTGTTCCTTCAAATCTTCCCCAAAGTCTCTTTACGCCCTTATACTACGTTGCGTTAAAACAACTACTATCAAAATGGCAAACAAACCTAAATCCCTTTCGATAACTATAAGTATTATATCCCTAGTTAGAGAACAGTTAACCATAATACAATAGTCCTTTACAGATGCCTTAGCTTAGCAGCAAGCTGCACTAAAAACTCAGCATTAACAATTAATGGAAGCACTCTGTGAAGAACTCCGTAACGCTAAGGTATATACGTTAGAGACCCCAACAATAATACCTACAAATAAGATTAAAATAACGGTATCTAAGCCCGACCTGTTAAATACAAACACTAAACTAGTAATGGTAGCTTAACCTATGTATATAATGAACCCAATACCTATTATAAAATCTAAAAAGCCTCCTAATCCTCTAATGTTTAATAGAAATTAAAATAACCTATATCCCTTCGTAACTAAGCTCCGTTTTAAGCTTTTAACGAACTCTAACCAATACCCCACTAAAGCTAGCAAGATTAGCTATAGAATATCTTGTTTAAGTAAGAACACTGTATAAACCATAGATCTATTCTTCTATAATAGCACTTTTATTAATTTTAAAACCTTTATCTCCCTATTAGAACGAACATATAATAACGCCAGCCGCGAATATATAGCTATTACTAAACTTAAAAACCTATAATAACGGAACCGAGACTTTACCAGCTTCTTTTTGGAATTTTTAGGCCTAGCTAGTAAACTAGATTAGAATAAAGCCGCTAGAGTCGCTACTCTTTAATAAGCTATTTTGGATAAAATTAGAGCCTAGTTAGTAGGTAGAGAACTACTAAAAAACCTGTCTGAATTTGCTATAATATGTTAACGAATTAATAAGGACCTTTAATATAACAAATAGACTTATTCTCTAAAGTCAACCACACCTCGCGTTCAAAACTCCATGAAATTGGTATATGCTCTAAAGCGCGATCCTTCTCTAAGACCTAAAAGCCCTATATACAACCCTATAGACCTTAATGCCACCTAATCCTATGCACCCTTAGGAACTAATAATAAAGAACTTAAGCCACAAATAGAGAATGCTTTAGATGCAGTAAAAAGGGACATATCTAAAGGAATTGTCGAACTTACCCTTTTAAAAAGGTCCGCCGTAGTTCCTCCTGTTCCTTAAATTATACCTATCCTACAAATCATACTCAGACGCTATAAAGCACCTCGCCCTTAGTTAACTCGGAAAACAAATCGTCCTAGGGCCAAGTCGCGCCTTAGGACAAAAAGTGGAAGAGTATAAGTGTCTAGGCTCTTCTAGCGCTAATATATAGCATAACTCCCTTAATGTACTTAGCAAAATTTAAATACTTGGAAAATAGAAGGAGGTATAAATTCTAATAGATAGCGGAGCCACTAGCATAGGCTTTATTAATATAAACTATATAAAAACTTAACGCCTAAATTTAAAGAAACTTAATAAGCCCTAAGGCCTATAAGGCTTTAATGGCAAACCCTTAATATATAATAAAATAACGCACTACGCCCTAGTAAAAATGTGGATAGGTAAACACCTTAAATATATCTCCCTGTTTGTTATACCCTTAAAGTAATATAAAGTTATACTTAGACACGGATGGCTAAAGCAACATAACCCCTTAATTAGTTAGGTTAAAGAAACACTAAAGTTCCATATAACTTACTACTGAAGTTATTACTTAAAAAACCATTTGCCCTATAAACATGTATACAACTATTTAAATTCAATACAATATAAACTGCCCTTGCTATAAGCCTTAAACTAAAATAATAAAGCTATAACCACTGATAACAGTAGAGAATGTAAAGATATTACGCCAAAACCTTTTAAAATTTGTATAATATAAGCCGTACCCTTTATCTTGTTAGCAAAAAGATAAGACTATAAAATCTTTACTGTAACTATAGAAGATATTAAGAAAGCACTAGAACCAAAATAGTATATTAATCCTTAACCTTTTATACCTAAAGAGTACTATAATTTAATTAACGAGTTTAAAAAACAATTTATAGACTAACTAGCCCCGCACTAAGATAAGCACAATTTTAAAATAGAATTTAAGCCTAGTATAACACCAAAGTTCGGTCCGCTATATGGTATATTATAAGAAGAACTGCTTGTAATGCGATAATACCTTAACAAGTATTTAGAAAAAGTATTTATTCGCCCTAGTTAATCTCTATTTGCCTTACCTATACTATTTATTAAAAAGCTAGGAGGAGGCTTAAGATTCTATGTTAGTTATTAAGCTCTAAACGTAATTATGATTTAAAACTAATATCCAATTCCCCTAATTTAAGAGACGCTTAACTATTTAGTAAAGGTATAGTACTTTATAAAGTTTAATATAGTTGCCACCTTTAATAAAATCTATATATATAAAGGAGATAAGATGTATATAGCTTTTTGTATATAATAGGGACTCTTTAAATATCTAGTAATGCCGTTTAGCGTAAAGATTAGTCCCAGTATGTTTTAGCAATATATTAATAATACACTTTATAAATTCCTTAATATATTTGTTACCGTATATATTAATAATATCTTAATCTACTTATCCTCGCTTTTTAAATATTAGAAATATATTAGAATGGTTTTTAAACGCCTATAAGATGCGGGCCTATAATGCGATATTAAGAAATGCAAGTTTTACGCGTCCAAGGTTATATACTTAGGCTTAATAATATCCTGTAACGGAATTAAAATGGACTTTAAAAAAGTTGCCGCGATTATAAACTGGGAAAGCCCTAGCAACGTATAAGATATTTAAGAATTTTTAGGATTTGCAAATTTTTATTATTAATTTATTAACCACTTCTTAGAAACTATTTAGCTATTAGTAAACCTAATAAGAAAGAATATAAAATTTAAATGGACTACTAAATATAAATAAGCTTTTAATAACCTAAAGCATTGTTTTATAACTACTCTAATTTTTACCTACTTTAACCCTAACCTTAAATATATTATTAAAACAGACTTGTCCCATTATGCGCTAGGGGGAGTGTTATCTTAATATAATAAGAACGGTGAGCTATATCTAGTAGCCTTTCTCTTCTAGAAACTCGCCCCTACTAAATTAAACTATAAGATATATAATAAGGAACTGCTTATAATTATTAGATATTTTAAATAATGGCATCCCAAGCTTAAAGGATTATTGTTCCTAATATACGTATTAATAAACTATAAGAACCTACAGTACTTTATAACTATAAAGCAATTAATATAGCGCTAAATTTATTTGGCCGAATACCTCTTATAATTTAACTTTAAGATTATATACTAACTAGGCAAACTTAATTAGAAGCCTAATATATTAATATAATAATTATAGAACTTACCTGCAAACGCTATAGATAAACGGATTATAAATTAATTATAGATCTTATTGCCTCCTAAACGTTTTAAAAAACTATATCCTATATTTCTAGATATAGAACTTAATAGAAATAAATTAGAAGTTAATAAATAGAAATTAGAAATTAATAAGCTAATAGAATACGAATATAAGAATAATATATGGATAATAGATGTAATAAAAGCGATTTAAATAGGAAAACGATAGTATAAGGATATTATACTTGCTAAATATAAGATTTAAAACAACTAATTGTACTATTAATAAAAGATAGTAGTTCCGAATTCTAAACCTTTATAATTTAAGATACTTAAATTTGTATACGACTCCCCTATAGTAGGGCATCCTAGCTATGCAAAGACTTATAAAAAAATTTAACGAGCATACTACTGGCCTATAATATATGACTATATACAAAAATACGTTTAAGTATACAGGATGTGCGTATATAGAAAGACCTTTTATGTAAAGAAGTAAGGAGTACTTTAACTGCTACCAATTCTAATATAAAGATGGCGCAACATCTTAATTAACTTTATAGTTGACTTGCCTAGCAGTAATAGGTTTATAAATATTATAGTGGTTATTAACCGTCTTATAAAAATGTGATATATAATTCCTATAGACTTAATTAATGTAATATTAGTAGCTAAATGTTTTGTTAAGCATGTCTTTAAGCTATATAGACTTCCTAACTTAATAATATCTAACTAAGGAAGCCAGTTCGTTTTAGACTTCTGGCAAGCCCTATATAAACAATTAAGTATTTAAATACGACTCTTAACTGTATTTTATCTAGAGATAGATAGCTAAACTAAAATTGCGAACGCGATTATAGAATAATACCTATAAATGTACTACTCCTACCTATAAGATAACTGGGAAAAATGGTTGCCTTTAGCTGAGTTTACTGCGAATAATATAATAAATGTATTAATAGGCATAACGCCGTTTTACGCAACCTACGGATAAGACCCTTAACTTGGATTTAAACTATAACCTAAAATTAATATAATAGGACCCATAATTAAATAGATCCAGTTAATTAATATATATAACTTTGCTAATTAAATAAAGCAGTTAACGGAACTATTATAAAGTAAATTAATGTATACTTAAATAGTATAGGAATGGTATGCGAATAAAGGATAAGCTCCTATATAGGACTTTAAGGAAGGTAATATGGTTTACCTAAATATATAAAACCTATAGACTTAATGGCCCTTAAAGAAACTTAATTAAAAGTTTGCGGGCCTATATTAAATTAAGAAGAAACTAAGCCCGTACACCTATAAGCTTAAACTGCTAACTAAGATAAAAATACACCTAATGTTTTATGTAAGCTTATTGCAACCTTTAAAAGATAATTCTATAACTTATAAAGTGCCGCTATTACCTTCTATAATTATTAACAACGGTAACGGTTCTTACTTTATTAACTTAATTAATAATATACAATGGAAACCATAATCTAAATAATTTAAACTTCTTGTTAAGTGGGAAGGATATAAAATATAAACCTAGGAAACCTATAAATAGATTAAGGCTAACGCGCCTTCCCTAGTAAAAGAATTCCACAAAGACTATCCTTTGCGGCCTGCTCTAGCTAGATGGATACAATATAAAGGTAAACAACTACTACCTAATATAAAGACACGAAATACGATAGTAGGAAACTCGAATTTAAAAAGAACTTAAAAAGTATTATAACGTTCGTGACACGGTTACGTAATATGTAAGATGTTAAGGAACTTTAACCACCGGTTAAAGTTATTTAATTAGTTAGATTTGCCTCGCTAAGACCGCTACCTAACGCTAAAATACAACCCACAATAAAATTATGAATTCTTAACTAAATTAAATTATTTAAACCTTTGGCTAAAGGGGGGGGTACTATAATGGGACTAGCCCAATTATAATAGGAATGTCTTGGTGAAACACTTAACAGATAAATTCCAAAGCTTTAACCGAATTTTACTGAAATTCGTTAAAGACCGCGTGCGTATATGCGCACGCATTAACCACCAAGCCCCTAAATATTTAATTATATAATTCTTTTGTTATTCCTTTCTCTTCTTTACGCAATGTCTTGTCCTCTGCAAGAGCTATATACCCTTAGGTTTAGATAGAATTTATATTATTCCTTCAAATCTTCCCTGAAGTCTCTTCGCGCCCTTATAATAACTTTATAAAGGCTTAGAATCCAGATTTAGTAGATATTGGTTAAGTTATAGCCAACTAGGTGTCCAATTAATGCATAAGGAGCTAGCTTGTCTCCCTTTCTAACTTATTTATTTAGCATATAGGTCTTACAACCGTATTTATGCATATAGGTAAGTAATAGCGACTTGCCGTAGACGATCTTATACGGAGTTTTCCACCCTAGTTACTTATTTAGTGTTTAATTAAGTGTATAGCTAGTAGTAAGGAAAGCTTCTAATCCTAGAAATAGGGATAAGGATACTTTTAGCTATATAGACCTTAATTATTCTATAAGGGTTTGTCCAGATCGTTTAGCTCTGCCATTTTATTCCTTAGTATATAGTGCTTGGCTTTTAAAGGTAACGCCTTCGTCTCTATACTACGTCTATAGGGTGTTTTCCATTTATCTAAATGCTTATTTATTATTACTCTAAAAGAAAATAACATCTTAGTAGAATTATATTTTAATTAAATGGTAAGTCTTGTAAATAGTAGGTAGAATAGTAGCTTTGTCCCTATTCTTGGCGGTATATATAAAGTTAAATTTAGAATATATGTAATAGAAGTGCATAATAAATCTATCGCCGTTATACCTAGGTACTCTAAGGTAGATAATATTAAATGCTAGCCGTTTAAATGGTTAAGTAGCTGGAAATTTATATTTTTGTCTTTAAGAAATCTGCTACGTGTGCTTTGCTAATAAGTAAACTTTATATTCGATTTTAAGTGGTGCTTATTTATTGGTTTTAAATTTGGTTAGCTCTACGCCAATAACATACTTAGGAAGCTGCGTAATAGTATTAGGTCCTATATGGCCGAGAATTTTATACCCTCTTAAGCTATAGCTCTAATTAGTTTACGGGCTATTTGGCTTGGCTAAAATCTTCCTATTAAGAAGGTTAATTAAGTTATTAAATTTAGGGTATTTATAGGCTCTCTATACATTAGTACCTAGTGGCCCCCTAGTCGTTTCGCATAGTATACTATTTCGCTAGCTACTAAATGGTATAGTATATTTCGTCCTAAGTCAAAATAGATATTGTTTTTAGTAGCTCTTAAAAGTGCTATAATATTTATAAAAAAAGTAGGTGCTAGTACTATATAGGATAGCTTCATTTTTAACTTCCTAGTAGGTGTATTAATAGTAATAGTTACTATTCCGTGGGCTTAAAATTTCTTAAAATTTCTACCAGTAATTAGGTAGTTGTCTTCTACTACTAGGTAGGAGAAGGTAAAGTCTTTTTTATTATTGCAGATGTGGGTATCTATACTAGGATTAAGTATTTAGGTGTTCTAAAGTTTAAAAGGAATTTAACTAGTATTAAATACGGCAGCATAGCTAGTCGGTGTAGTAGAAGCTAGGGTTTTAGAATTAAAATTAATTATAGATTCTATATTCTTCTAATTATTCTCCTTTGCTTCTTATCCTCTTTCTTAGATGTGGTTAACAATATATTTAATCTAAGGTGTAGATAAGATTATTTTATCTACTTTCTTCTAGATATCTGCCCTTAGCATCTATTCTTAAGGGCGCTTATGCTTAGTAATGTAGTAGCATTCGTTAAATTAATATATAAGGCTGTATATACGTTCCTTGTTCCATCTTAAATTTAAATTTAAATCGCTGTTAGAATTAGAATTGCCGTTAAAGTCTAAATTGAAATATAAGTTGCCTTAAAGAGTTATAAATATAGAGTTATTAGCAGTTAAGGTAAACAATACTTACTATATACAGTAGTGTTCCTTAAATTCTTTAATAAGATTAATAATAAATAGGGCCTCTTTGTCCTTCTATTCTTTTTAAATAAGATTTACTTCTAGTACTCCTACAAAGCTAGAAGAGATAGGTTTAACTACTCTTATAAAATTGTAGTGTGGCCTAAAACCTTATACGTTTAGAAGCTCTAATTATTCTGCTAGCTTATAGACGTTCCTCTAGCTGTTTAACTATTTATTAATGCTTTGCTTTTTATTATAGGCTTTTAGAGCCGTGTATTAATTAAGGACGTCATGCTTTTAACCTAAGGTAGTAGGGGCTAGTCAGTCTTAAGTGCTTAAAGCCGTTTGTGTATTATGTCGAGGCCATTAATAAGCAGAAGGTAGGCTGCCGGTATTAATTAAACGATATAGTTACTGACATTGCTTATGGCCTACTCTCGCTTCTAGTATATGCGTAGATTTAATTATATGCAGTGAGCTAGGTTTGGTCTAGCTGTGCTATTAATATAGCTGTAGGAAGTACGTCTGTGGGTATAGGTCGTTTCGGTAGTTCTAGCTTCGGAAGCTTATCTTTTATCTTAAATGGGTCAATATACTGCTATACCTTATTAGTTTTAGCAGTATCTTAAATAATAAAGAACTATTATATCCAATGAGATGGCTAGTTAAGGATAACGTTAATTTTTGATTCGCTTGTGGTAATTATTTTTAGGATTTTAATAGGTTAGGTAGGGTCTAGGTTAGCGTCTTAGCAAAACCTTATTTTAATGATTTGATTCGTTAGGTCGTTCTAGTACATTTGTTAGTTAGGTTTAATCGTCTATTTATTTAGTAGGTGAAGAAGCTTAAGACACTTGCAAAGGTAGTAGAAGTAGTGACTTCTTAAATAAGGTAATAGATTGATTGGTTAGCAGGTAGTACAATCTAGGGTTATAACTGTAAGCTTTGCAGTATATGGAAAATTAAGTAAACGACTTAATTGTAAAATGTAGCTCTAGAGCCTCTCTATATATATAAGGAAGGTATAGAAATAGAAGAAAGGGGAGACTAAGACATAACTAAAACAGCATAATACGTAAGTGATACGCAGGCGATACGCAGGTAAAACAGTAGTAGTTTGGCATGGTACCGTAGTCGGTTATATTTTTTTTTTTTTTTAATATCCGTTGTATTATACTATGTACAATACTGCGCATGCAGCCTCTAGGCTATGGCGCTATAGTTCTAACTACATGAATCCTTCCCAGGCAGCTTAACAAATACTAGTA
>Ga0307507_10003230_pt1 | contig 32115 bp, 16 predicted proteins | sample 7_EM_MG_FD_207223 | JGI IMG/M metagenome (GOLD analysis project Ga0307507, IMG submission 207223) | Populus trichocarpa ectomycorrhiza microbial communities from riparian zone in the Pacific Northwest, United States - 7_EM | ecosystem: Host-associated > Plants > Roots > Unclassified | place... | reverse complement strand
TTTGTCTTAGCGCTTGATTTGAATCAAACAGACAAAATTTGTTTGCGAAACCTGCAAACCTTCATAACTAGGGTCACCTTCATAACCCCATCACCTACGTTAGCTCCTCAAAATCAAGGGAGAAAGAAACCAGACTCACGCAGGCACAAACGCGTCATCCCATCCCTTCTGATTCGCCACAAAGCTCTGGAACACCGGCTTGACCTCCGCCTGCGCCGCGAGGTTCGTATCGCTCTCAAACGTAAACGGCGCCGTACCCGTCAGCGTCTGCCCATAATACGTGACGTCCCAAATGCCAGGCGTGCTGTCCTGCGACTCACCAGCCTTGGACGGATCCACGAAAAACTGCGTTGACGTGCTGTGCGCGCCTATTAGCGCCGCTAGGTCCGTCGCCGTGAAATTCTTCGCCTTGAACATCGCCAGCAGCGAGTCTCCCGTCCCGTTGACTGGCGGCAGTTGCCCTGGAGGGGCGGCGGTGCTGGAGTCATTGCGGCCAACGTAGGCGGGCATGGCAGGGCCAAGCGGGCAGGTACGGATGGCGTGGGCTAGGAGGCGTGAGTACTTTAAAGGTTAGGGGTAGGCAGGAGAAGGGAATGCGCGTACCACCAGCAAACTGTATCAAGTCTGCCATGCCGACACCGTACTTCTCTTTTATTTCGGGGAGCTTGGAGCTGATATTAGCCATCCCTGCGTCTTCAGGCCTGGAGAATTCGCCTGCGAGGATCAGAGAGCCATCGCAGCCATTATTGAAGCAGTCGTGGAACGCTGCTCTGATGGCTTGGCTGTAGTAGAGTTAGAATGTGGTTATAGTAGAGATAGTCTAGACGCACCGTGCGAGATTGTTACATTGTTTACTCGTGAGGAATAGAGAAGTGAGTTCGCTGGAGATAGTAGACCAAACGGCTGGGCACGAGGCGCGGGGAGAGAGCGTTTCTGATATCGAACGCTTGATGCTGGAGAAAGACAGTATGTGGAGATCGCGGCTCAATACAGAGGCGTCTGGTAATCGGAAGGCTTGCGCCACCCCCGATGCGGCCAGGACATAGACAGCTGCTGAGGCATACATTATCGTGGCCGGGAAGAAAGTGAATATACGAAACAACAACAGGTGGGACCCAGAGTATGAGAACTAAAAGAGCAAGATATGGAAAACACCCTACCACATAAATTCCAGCTCAACTTGAGATGGTGCCTTACATCTTTATACAGCTTGTACGAGCTCCAGTGCCCCCCCTGTGTGCGCGAGCAACGCACACAGAGCAATTTCGGTAATCACTAGCCAAGTGCACTATCCAGCGTAGATACTGTGCGCTTGCCAAAAGAGCTGTGCACCCGCAAGAAAGGCAAAGCCTTTAATTTTTAAGGTCGATGATAATCATGCACCGCCTAAATGATACGCATACACCCCCTAATTAATACACATACACCTCCCTAAAATAGGCCTAGATCCTTCTACTTTAGGTTTAAAAACTGCATGAATTTAGCCTTACAGCTAGTTCTATAAAATATAAATCACATTAATACTCAACTCGTCGCGAGCTATTAGCATTTAAGTAAAATATCGCGTATACCAGACGCGGGCGGGGGCGTGGGCGCTGGCTAGAGAAAACAGATCTTCCGGTCAGCTACATTCTTTCCGAGCCTACAAATTATCACGAGAGGTAATGATCGGACTCACGGAGTCTTCTACGGGAAAGCATGACTCGCAGTGTTGCAAAAGGCTACCAGAAAATGCTGCATCTGCACCGCGACGGGAGCAGGGAATGCCGGCATTGGGGAGTTTGGAAGACAATAGTCGACTGTTACCCAACATCGAAATGCTTCAGCCGGCCAGCACCAATAAAGCGAGAAAAGCTAAAGACAATAGGGAATATTGAATCAGCAATGGTGCAGGAAACTTCCAAACACCTTCAAGAATCACAGGCTAGCAGAATAAAGATTCTGTGGCTGTCTAAGAATAAGACTGTTTATGATCCAGAAATCGGATTGAAGAAAGCGGCGCGTTTTGAGAATATCCGGAGTAATACAGACCCATTATTAAAGCGAAATGGCAAGCTGGATATAGAAGTTAAGAGCAGGGTAAGCCATGCGCGAAGAGATACTAGACAAGGGGAGACCTCTACGGTGCCTTAACTCAGAATCAGGGGTCTGTACCGTGCTTTCAGGAGCAGCTGCAAGCCACAATTCAACCTGAATTTCATCTTGGCCTTTCGCGCCCTGAACCAGGGTTCTTTCGTTGAGATGAATACTGCATCCACCCGACCCCGTGGAGAAACGATGCAAGGTACGCCTAAGATCGTCTGTCGGAAGCTCTGGAAGCAGAGGAAGTAGCAGGGCCATTAGCTGCCTACATCGTGAAACGGCTGTCGTATTTTGTAGAAGACCTCTAAGGTCACAGAAGATCTTTCTAGTGATTTGGAGATGTAACAGAGCGCAGAACACGTATTAGGAATGTACGGGAAAAGGCGTGCCGCATTCCTCATGACTGATCAGTGGAGAACCGTTTTCTGTTGGTCATCTGTCTAGCTCAGCGCTGTTGCAGGACGAAAAAAGCCACGGCTTGCGAGGCGCTTCGCGACAGATGCTTCGGCTTTTCGTCCTCGCTTTAAGGTCCGTGTAGCATGAACGTCGATTTTGAGAAAAGGAGGCTTGCTGGTCGGATGTCCTTTTGGAGACCCGACTGCCCCTGGGCGCAAATCCAATATTGACGTGCAGATCACTGCGGAGGCGACGCTTTAATCCGAGTTCGGAAGCGTGGGTGCATCTTAACGCAGCTCTAAGAATTAAGTTTTCCACCGCTTGAGAATTCTTTGAGCGCGCAGTTTTGCGTGCAAAGAATATCTAGAGGCTGTGAGATAAGGTATTGATGGTTCCACGAGATCGTGCAGCACGCTGAATGTACAACGTAAATTTACAGAGATTGGATAAAAGCTTGGGCATGTCTGAGGCTCTTTAAAGCCTACTTAGACAAATAAGTAGTAAGCTCTATTATCATAATTCTTCTAGCCAATCGCAACAATTTAAGAGGTATTAAGAGGTATTCCTGAAAGCAGGACCCTGAATTCCACATTCAACAGCACCAATAACTAAACTTGAGAATGATGCTTAGATACTACTCGTGCCGAATGACAGGGAGGCTCCACGTTTAGCGACTTGCAGTCTTGCAGTCCTTCCTATCCAGAGCCTTTTTTTCGCAAAAATGCCTTGATATCAGCTTGTAAATTCCAATTATTTCAGCTGCACGGACTTAGCATCGTGAAAACCAGACCCTGGTGTTGCATCTCGCCGAACATCGCCAGACTGAGCAACGGAATTACCCATGTCCCCGGTATACCAACTGTCGATCTCGGAGTCTAATTACAGCTGCGAGAGCGGGAGAGGAAACAATCCTTAAATGGAACCTTAGCTATCGAAACCGACCCCAACTGCAAGATAGCCTACGCCTCTTTACCCCACCAAGACGGGCTTCTGCCCAGAGCGATAACAAGCAAAGGCGAACAAAGCAAGCTTTAGTATTTCCACAGGCAATCCTTAACCCGCTTATATAGTCACCACATGTTCAAAAATTCCTTACTGTCAACCGATCCTCCACCTCCCACCCTTATACCCCAAACAACCAAAGCGCCTTCCCCAAAGCTCTAAAACGACATTTCTCCCTTAAGGCATGAAGCACCAAAACGCCATAGAAGCACAAAGAATTATGCCCACTAAGAATAAGATCCGATGCCGGAAACTATATGCTAGGGCGTACAACTGTGCAATGTGTAATGTACAAACCGCGACTTATCGAAATGCAGGGAACGAGAATAGCACAGAATTTCGTTAGGTATAATGTCACCGAAATCATCGACAAGAACGCAGGATCTCTATCCAGGTCGTCGGAATGCTTCAACACCAAGCGACGGTGTTTCAACCCATTTATTGGAAGGTACGCCTTCGTTCTTCCGCCGCTCAAAGAAGTTCTGGCATTCATGCACAATAATAGCCCATTCTGCAAGCGCGCGACCTGCATATCTGCTTGAATTTGCAGCCGCTCCTTTGGGCTTCGCGCTTCCAAGAGAGGACAGGTTAATTCCATAAGCCTGAAAGAGTGTTTGCGCTGGTAGAGGTAGTCGTGGTGGGTACACGCGCATGTTGCCTGGTGTTTGGAAGCGCTTATCAACCCATTCTAGGGAGAAACGGAAGCAGTAACTGCGGTGCGAGACTAATTGGGGGCGTTCTTGCGAGGGAGGATTCTTCTCGTTCGGGGTTGTGGTTGAGCCTCTTTCTTGAGAAGATGGAGAAGGCTTAGAGAGCTCCTTTGATGGAGGCCCAGGACTTCGTGATTTCGAACGCGACTTTGGAGTGCTGATAAGAGTTCTCAGCAAACTCCATCTTCTTTTACTGTTATCTTCTTCGTTTTGTCCAAAGTCCGAAGAATCGGTCGACTGTGCAGATACTGGTCGTGGCTCGGCTTCAGGAATTGCGCCTAAGGATGAGAGTCTCTTGGAAGACGCTGACTGAACCACTCCATCGAAAGAGAGAAATGGGCCTCCACTTCCAACAATGGGGTTGTCCGTACGTATAATGAGTAGTCGACGGCCCGGTGCTGGGTTGCATGGCGCAGTAGATGGAGGCAGACCTTCTTTCTGCTCAGCTTCCTCTCGTAACCAAAGATAATGGGCCCAAACAGAGCGCAATCTATCGCTCAGTCTCCGCAATATTTCTCTGTGCGGTCTATTAGCGAGTGGAAGTGCAGATTAAGTAAGTGACTTACACATCACTATCAGTTTCTTCTCCATCATGCCGCGCAATCCGCCAGCACAACAAACGCATGAAATACGCTCGGACCATCGGGCACCAATGATTGAACCGGCTCTCAAAAAACTCTGGTTCTAGCAAGAAATCAAGACACAACTCGGCTTTGCGGCTCTCATTACCGACTACCGTGGTCCAGACACTATACAAAAAGGCATATAATTTGATCTCCGTAGTTGTGTTTTGACTAGCTGCCATCTGCTTGCACACAGATAGCCAGAAAGGCCAATCAAGGGCTGATTTCTGAATGGACGTGATCTGTTCGTATCGAACCAAAATAACAAAGGCCTCTTCTAAGAAATCGCAGAGGGTGTAACATGCATTATTGTCGTAGATGGAAATTTTCCGAGCAGATGCCTTCAGTAAATGATCAAAGGCTTCTGCAAACACTTGTCGTGCCGTAGCATAATTGGAGCTTCTCTCGGAAAAGAAATCTCGTATCAACATGATTAAACGATTCTCCGCCATCAGTCTGGTAGCATTAGTTGGTGGCAGTGGTATAGTCGAAGGTGGAGCATCCGGATCGCTCAGGACGTCGTCAAACGTGATTGGTGCAGCTCCATTAGAGTGGTCTTGCTGCGATGTAGTTGAATGGCGATTGATAGTGGCATCCAAGTTTTTCAAAATCTGGGAATGAACCATCACTAACCCAGGCACACAAATGCGCTCTGCACAAGTTGGTTCTGGTGGCAGGAAGTCTGTAGCGAGGATATGGTAGTGTTTGACAAATACGTAGAATAAATCGCTCTCAGTACCTGACCACCTTTTTACCCATGGCCCGTACCAATCCAGTTTCGCCGTTCCAAGCGGTAATGCAGAAGGTTTACGCAAGGACTGCACGGTTTTGGCCAGAGAATGAAACTTCAGTGAATGAAGGCAGGGAGGGAACGCGGGGATGATCTGGTTAGAGACACTTTCCATTCTGTCTTGTCTTGATATCCCCGATTCCTCAAGGACGCGTCTCATTGTGTCAAGAGATGGCTCCCATAATCGCACGAGTATATCAGCAACTCCAAGGCAGAAAAAGAATGAATAAGCACACGTCTTGCCACAGAAAGTCACAAGGCTAGCAGGTGCATTTCGCAGAGACATTTTGTCAACTACAAATGCCATTTGCGCGAGAAGGTTTTGAGTAAAGATATTTCGGACGTTGTGGTAGACCGACTCAGCCAGGAAGTCCGAGGCACCTGACGAAAGCGATGATGTGGAATTTGACGTTAATGTAGGTACAAGTTCAGTCCTGTCTGCCAAGGGACAGAAGGGAGATGGCGAAAGTCTCCACTCCGGTCTCTCCATGATTCCAGCGATTCCTTCCAGTATGGCCGGTCGATCAGTCCCGGATATGGATTGATTGTTCCTTCCAGCAAGAAGTTCCAACAGGCCAGTCCACCATCCATTCAGAATATTTGCACGTCTGTCCAAGTCTTCAGGGCGCAGCTTGTGGTTCGAGGGATGGGTTGCGTATGACCGTAGAAAAGGCAGCAGGGTAGTCCGGAGGACGTTGGCTTTCAAGGCAATAGATTTGGCTTGAAATCTGCGGGTAATGTGTTTAGCCACAAAAAAATCAGTGTTGACATAGGAATGCTCACTTGCGAAGGTCACCGTCTAGTGCACGGAAAACGTTCCAGAGTTCGTCCTTCTTTCTTGGTTCAGTCCTAATGCCCTTGAGTTTATCTGATGACAGATGTCTTGGAATAGGCGGAATCCGTTCAGAGGTGGGAGAGGGTGTTATGTAAGATAGCTTATCGGTGGAGAAAGACTTTGGTAAAGGTGGTAGAGCAGGGACTTTGGGGACCGGTGGAGTCAGATCTGCTGGGTTAGAACCTTTCAGAAAGGCACTGAGGGGTCTCTTGGGTTTTTTGGTCAAGACAGTCCCTTTTCTTGGGAGAGGTGAACCATCACGCTCATTGTTTGATTCTATCTTTTCCGAATTGCTAGACAATGTAATTATCGACTTTCGACGGCCTGCGTCCGAGTTCTTGGTATTATTTGTAGGCCCTTCAGTCCCAGCTGATTTACTTCCATCCTTACTTGGCGAAGATGATCGAGAGTGTGAGGAGATCCACGATTTTCGCTTTAGTTTCGAAAAGGACCTCGAAGGGGATCTTGATTTCGCAGGATCCGTGCTACTCCGGCTTAGCCGTTGAAGTTTTTCAGTTGGTGAGCTGTCAGGACTGTCCTGGTTCTGGCTGCCGAAGAGAAGGAATCTCGAAGAGCGGCGTGAAATGGTTTGTTGCAATGATAGCCGCTCAAATGCTGCAGGGACTTCAGCCTCCGGGCTCGTCCCTCCGGAAGAAGAGTAAGGCCCTTCGTCGCCATTGCTGTCTTTCGAGGCCTTCAGCTCGTCCTCAGATATAGTGCCCTTTAGTTCGACGATTCCTGCCTCGTCAAACAATTCTTTTACTTGTGGGAAATATGTGTAGCTGGCAGCGCGAGGAAGATATACAGATTCAGGTAAACGCGGGTCGTCGTTACTAGGTCCTACAAGTTCTGAGGCACTCCGATCCCGTCCACGGCTCTTGTTTGCAAGCATATCATGACCGCTCGTGGCAGAGGCAACAGCGTACATAATGAATAGATTTATACAATGGGCCTTGCTCCATGGGTTGCCAGAACACTGAGAGGAATCGTCTACCGCTAGTGTCTCATGGTTTCTCGATCAGGCTGGAGGGGTAGTCGAGGTTGTATGTTCACACAATAGCCCAGCAGATAGGAGATGGCGGGAAGAATTGTAGTCGGGGCTAGTGCTTTACGTGGCGGGTGTTCGTGGACAAACGGGTGGAGTAGAAACAATTGACCAAAGGTGGTAACGACTGACGTTGGCACGCCTCAGCAGCGGTCCTTAGCAGGCGTTGACTGATTTCCGCAGATTGACTAGTTTGAATCAGGGAGGCTCCTCGACCGCTAACTGTCGCAGACTGGGCAGGCAGCGGGACGACGTTGAGCGCTGCAAGGATTGCTGGGCAGGGGTTGCTTGCGGTTTATTTTTGGTGGGCTGCATGCAGTGGCGGCTGCTCAAGGCGTGAGGCGACGGTGATCTTTAGGGTCGGTTCGGCTGCTTTTCATGGGGCTTATGGGGCCAACGGAGCCGCCCACCAAGCCGGAGGAGTAGTTGAGAAGCCTCCGCCGTCTGAATATAACCACAGGTCTTGCGCGGAATTTCACGTACTCGAGAGTGGGCATGCTCCACAAAGCAACGTAACCGACACCCATCTTATTTGCTGTGTCCAGCAGATCTGCCAAAATCCATCCTCTGATCTTCAATTGCAAGCTAGCTTATCGCGCATGGGTGTAATATCCGAGCGTTCGTGCGAACAGCCCTTGGACGAAACAAGAAGCATTCGATAGGTACGCACTGATAAAAAAGCTAGACTGTTTCAAATCGTCGAAGTAGATTCGATAGAAAGATACCCGTCTTTCCTCATCTAGCTGTGCTTTGTGGCTGTACTGCACACCGAGAGTTTCTTTCGCAGTCCAGCATGCAGTGGTTTGAGATGACGAGGCCTCTGCTGCATCGCCGCCTCCACTCCGCTTGGTTCCGATGCACTGGACACCCGAAGAGGCTGCGATAAGTATGCATGACGAGACTGCCAACCTACGCAGTGAAGAATTATGCTAAGGTCCGCGAATCAAGCATCATGTAAGAGAGGCTTACTCTCCCTATCCCACCAAAGTTGGAAAAACCTGGATTATTGTCATGATGAAACACGTAAAGCTTGTCCCAAGACTTAACGGCAGCTATTATAACTTGAACAATGCAATATGAACTCAGCCAGATATTGGTCAGCTAATCTTAGCACAGCTGGGGTTGCACAGTTTGAGATTGGACACATGAATAGGCTCCCATTCAGCAGTAGCTTAACGCTCAATTGATAGACGCAATTGATAGGAAATTTTTACAGGTAGTTGATGATATAAATACTGCAGTCTAGTGAGCAGCGTGAGCTTCATCCTCTTCCTCCTCAAACCAATCTTCCTCCACCACGGCCGATCCTCCTTCACTCGATTGACCCTCAATATCAACCTGCTGGGTCTCGTATGTTTTTAGCTCGTTCGCGATGTCACTCTCTTCGGGTGATGGTGGAGGTTTAGGCATGTTGAATTTTTGGACGTGCTCCTCGGCATCCGTTTGTTTAACTTGGGGTGGCTTGTAGTTCTTCAACTCGCGGAGGTACATTTCCTGGACCGGATCGGCTGCCAAAAAAGGTAATCAAGTTAGTGATTACTGCAATGGTGGCCCCAAGAGATGGTTTACCTTGCCGGACAGCGGTGGGTGTGATGAAGGAACGACGCGAAACTACGGCATGTCGCTGCCGGGCAATGCGGACGAGCGACTGGCGCTGCGAGGTATTGTCAGATAGCGTAAGCATAACAGACCCAATTGATGCTTACCGAGGCCCTGAGAGATTGAGCAAGCATTGTGTTGGAGAGGACGTGGTTGGTGTAGAGCAGACGATGAGATCTTCACGATCATAAGGTTTCGGCGTGCTTGAGGTTTTCAGAGCCGCACGCCCAAAGCGGAATGGCGCCATCTGACTCTGCCTCAGCCTCAGCTTCATCACCAAAGGCAGCCTTTGTCCTTCTTCACCTTCATCTTCACTACGACCTCGACACTTCACTCTGAAATCTGTGCCTTGCAGTCCAGTGTCGAAACGCCGCTCGTTAAATTAGATCGTCCGTGTTTGATGTATTACTAACCGCTCTGAGTGACAAAGAGGTACTGGGGCGACACTTTCACTTCCACTTCACTTCGCACTTGGGATGCACCAACTGTTATAGACTCATTGAACAATAGCACAATAATAGTATGTTTTGCTCTCGTTAGTCACTGACTAACAGAGAAGCGATTTTTCAGGCTTCTCCCGCCTCAATCTCTCTTCTCTCCAGACTTTACCGCCCGCTTAACGATCATACCGTTCTCTGTGGCAAACTGCTGAAAGCCTTCAAAGCCTCATCTCCTGTCTACCTCCACCCAAGCAACTCCACTTGGCCGATCGTCCCCATCTACATCTTGCCAGATCGTCTGACCTTACTCTCCTCCGCGCCCGCATTCGCAGTCATGGCTACTGCTCCGGACGGCCGTGTGCTCTCGCCAGGAGAGGTTTATAACGAAGTTTCTGAGCCTGTTAAACCCCAGGAATGGCAGGAGGATCTCAACGTCACTTTGATGTGTCCGGACTGCAAAGAATTTCCACCAAACCTGGTCGAAGAGTTCTCTTCTGGTGACACAGTTTGCGCTTCGTGCGGCCGGGTTTTAGCGGACCGCATCATCGATACTCGATCTGAGTGGCGAACGTTCTCCAACGATGATCAAGGAAACGATGACCCTTCCCGTGTTGGAGAAGCCGCGAATCCTCTACTCAACGGATCTCAGCTGCAGACTGAGATATCGTTTGGTGATGGCAACATCCGCAGCCGTGACTTACACAGAGCTCAAAACAAGTCTACACATGACAAGGGCACGAAGACACTTCTCGCTGCTTACAAGCAGATTGGAACCCTATGTGAATCTGCGCAGATCCCGCATATAGTCGCGGATACAGCAAAACATCTCTTCAAAATGACGGATGATGCGAAGCTCTTCAAGGGCAAGTCGCAAGACGCCATAATTGCTGGCTGCATCTTCATTGCATGCCGACAGAATGATGTCCCTCGGTCCTTCCGCGAGGTTTTCAAGTTAACCAACGTCACCAAAAAGGAGATTGGGCGCACATTCAAAGCACTGGAGAAATTCCTCTCCAACAAGATTCGTGAAGGACCTATGATTTCGGGCAGCGGTGCTGTCATGAACAATGGCGCCTATAAAATCACGAAATCTACTGAAGCTTCTGAGCTCATTGGCCGTGCATGCAACAAGCTCAATCTGTCGAATTACATCGGCATCATTGCGCAAGATGCAGCAAACCGTGTCACTGCTCTTGGCGTTGCTGCTGGTCGATCCCCATTATCCATCACTGGCGCATGTATTTACCTGATTGCACACCTTATGGGTCAACCGCGCACGCCAAAGGAGATAGGATTAGCGGTGGATGTGAGCGATGGCACAATCCGCACAGCTTACAAGTTAATCTACAACGCGCGGGACACAGTCATTGAAGAAGAGTGGATTCGCAAGGGTGGGGACCGCTCCAAAATTCCTGTTGGTTAGAAGGATATTGGGCCAGCAATGATGCTACGCACAAACAGTTTGTATTGGAGGGATGATTACGAAGGCATGGGCGGCGTCATCTGGGTCTGAGCATGAAAATTTGAGATGCATGGACTCGTTGCTTTTCGTTTGATGAAACAGACTAGGCTAAGCACTTTCCCGAGGGATTTGTTTTGTTGCTATTCATTTAAGAAATATTCCCCTGAGCGTTTTTTTTCAATAATCGATACCCATCGCTAAACCGCGATTATCGCGTACAATACATTCATTTGTACTCGGGCATTCGGTCTTACGAGAAGGGTTTTAAGCGCAGAAGAAAGAACTGCTTTAATCCATTTGTCAGCCAGCACCCGTCCAATAATATGTTAACGTCAACCTCACATCAACATTAGAAGAGCAACACACTTCTATATGCCATGATCTACTTCACAACTCAAGCATATCATCACACTATTTTACTATCTAGTCACTTTTAATTATACTCGAAGTTGCAACCAAGCGCGGTAGTCAACCATATGCCTGATGCTTCATCCTTCTCCACTACGCCTTCATCTTTGCAGGGTTACCTTGCTCTCCGTTTGGACCATAGCTCAAACTTTAAAGAACGTGCGAGTTGTCGCTCCTGATAAAAATAACTAACAGTAGGGTAATACTTGAGAAACGAAAATTCTATGTGCAGGAAAAGCCCATGGACCTCCGGATTACGCCAGCAATTTTAGTTTTGCAGGTAATCTTAATAATCCCTTCGTTTTCTGTTTTAGAATCTTACCCTCTTCCTAGAAGAATAAACTCGCGATTCCCATTTGGGAGGCAAAGAAATATGCAAAGGTCAAATACGAATACGAGTCTCCGGTAAAACAATCAAAATTTCAGTCAATACGCAAACTATCCTAATAAGAAGCAATGGGAAGACCGCCGATTTTTGGCTATAATAGCATTTTGCTTGTTCTTTTAAGTGTGTATCGCAGATCATTTCTAAACCGCCCGTAGAAGGTGTACATTAACTCTAAATCAGTAATGTGAAACCCCTCCACCGTTAAATCACCAAAGATTGTCTTCCAACTATGGCTTAACCTAGTGGAAGTTACACATAACTTGTATCTAAGAATTCATTAAATAATACTCCTAGCGAGCTTCAAGAGGAAACTCTTACTTACCAAACTTACGTTGCCCTAGGTGGGTCATATTGAACTCCACGGCCGGTACTAACAGACATGGGAATAAGCAAGCTGGCTTGCTAGCTTGGCTTGCTTGCTTGCTGACTAATTAAGCAAGCCAGCAAGCTGGAGGGCCTATTTTGGGCAAGCAAGCAAGCCAAAATGAGGCTTAGCTTGCAAGCTAGCTTGCCCGCTTGATAGGAAATATATATACTAGATTTTGGTTAAGAGTTAAATCTTATAATAGACTTTTGGTGGTAATTTTAATAATTTTACATGCCTTAATTATATAATTATTTTTCCGCGCTAAGCATTCTTACGCCTAAGTCGCGATCTATATTTAAGGAGATCTCTCTACTACCCCCCCCTAAAACACTACTATAACTATAGCTATCTACTAGCCCTTCTATTAGTAATGCCTTAGGATCTTACCAAAGCCAACCTAAACGTAATAGCCACTTTAATGCCTATAATTACACTTTCTAAAGCTATTACTCCAGACGCGTCTCCACTGCCTTTAGATAATACTAACTTTAAAAGAAACTATAATGGGATTAACTGGGGCTGACTTAACTAATATTAGAAGCTATTTAGAATCTTAGAGAGGAATATAAGCTTTATTTACTAGTATGGATATTAACTTTAATATCGCACTAGTAAGTAACTATTTTAGGAATATAAATATTGTTATTAGTATGTTATACCCAGTAGCCAATTTAATATTACCTCTGCTATTTTTTCTACCTCCTAATACCTTATAGAAGAGAGGGAAGGCCATGGTTATAATAAGTATGATGTAATTAAATTTATAAGGAAGCGGAAGGTAATAATTCTTAAAGTACTTAATAGGAAGCATAAAATCTCTTAAGGCCTTGTAAATAATCTTATTGGCGGCTTTAGTAAGAAGGCCTTTTAGTAAGCTATAATTAAATAGATTATTATTAATAATTATCCTCTATAAGAGGTTAAAACACCTTCCTTTTATATTATAATAGCTACTACCAATTATAATGCAGAGTGGTGGATTTGGAAAAGCTATAAGTTGGTTTAGCTTTATATAATATAGGACTATAAGGCCTACCAGCTAGCTGTAATTAAGGAGCTTATAAGCGCCTATTTAAAGCTTTATTTCTTATTTAATAGCTAGACTATATATTGTAACAGTGCAAGTGTGGGAGAATTGAGTGAGCAACTTAATTCTAGATCTATGGAAATCAGGTGGTATATATACATGAAAGGTGTAGACAATAAAGGGGTAATTGACCGAGTCGGTGGGCGAGTCGGTGAGCGAGTCAGGGTGATACACTGGTGACACAGTGGTGGTTTGGCAGGGTACCGTAGTCGGTTACATATATAGTGATAAATGTTACGGACGCTTTAAGTACAATGTTACGACTACTTGGAGAAGAGTTAGAGGAGGCTAGTTGGTTAATACAGGCATGGTCTAGGATAGATCTGGTAGAACTATGTGACAAGGAATAGTAACCGAGGTTATATAAGGTGATCTGTGTAATCTATATAATCTATATAATCTATAAGATCTATAATAGAGCAAGTAGAGTAGACAGAGTAGACAGAGCAAGGACTTTCTTAGAAGTTAGGATATGTATTTAAAGGACCACAGTCCCTACCTAGATAGTTCCTTTCTTTATAGTAAATCTTAGAATATAATTAGAGTTAATCTGTTAGGCAAACACTCTACCAGTTATTACTTGTACTTATTACGTTATTAACTTCCTATTTACCTATACACCTAGCCTATTAATAAGTCCACCGTAGTATTTCCTACAAGGCTTTATTATATATTTACTACTAAAGTTACGGTATCAATAAAGTTAAACAATATGCTACTAAAGGCACCAGTTACAACGCTATCTATGGCAGCTACAACCTTAGGGTCCAGAGGAGACACCAGTATAAGGGACACGGATTCGCAGCTAGTCACAGTGGGTTAGTTATAAGAAATGGTTAACCAATTAATAGACAACAATTAAATACTTAAAGAAAGAATTAATGGAATTAGAGCAGCTAAGGTTAAGTTACCCTTAATTAAATGGTTCTTAGAGGAGAAGTTAAAACTTAAAGGGTTCCTTATATAAATATACTTTAAGGTTATACAGAAGGGAGCAAAGCTAGCTATACTAGTGGACCAAGTAGCGTATACGGGGTTGTTCTTAATAGGAAAAGCACTTAAGTAGTTTAAATCTTACCTTACCAAAATCCAGACAAATAGAATAACAACTACTAATTAAGAAGTACGGTTTATATTTACCAGTTAAAACGGGTTTATAGAAAGACTAACACAGATATTTAGAGACCTAGAAGTAATAACCATAGTAGAAAGAAAACTTCAGAACCTAGTATAATATAGTTTAGCAATTAAGTACACAACGCAGTTTTAGACACTTGTAATGCAAGTTAAGTAAAATAACAAGGCGCTAATGGCATAGTATAAATAGGGACTTAAGGCTAAAGTCTAAGATATAATTATCCTAATAGAAGACGCGGAGACTCTAAAAGACTTAATAGATTAGTCCATAAAGATTAATAATAGGATCTATTAAAGGGAACAAGCCAAGAAGGGGCAAGATAAAGTTCTATAGTTATATAAGGCGCAGAGTACGCATTAACAGACATAGAGTTAAAAACTATAGAACAGTAAGCCAGAGCTAATGGACTTAAGCAGCACCAAAGAATCTAGAAGATGGAGTAAGAAACTATAGAAACCTAGAGGTTAAGGATTAAGTAATTATAGGACTAAGGAGCAAAGGCCAAACCAGGGATCTTAGCAGCAGAAGATATTTAGGCGGACTCTATAACAAGAAGAGTGATTTAAAAAAGAAGCTTATATAAATTACAGAAAACAGGGTTATTTTGCTAGAGACTACAGAGGTGGTTAGAGTAACTATATAGTAAAGGGCACTAGGTTGTTAGAGTATAATAATATAGATATAGGGATATTATACAGGACCAAGGAGTATTTAATTAGACACTTTGCGTTTTATTATAACAATATATACTAAATTTATAAGGACGCTAAGTACGGCGTAAGCTATTGGCTGTAAGAGCTAGAGTTAAAAGGACTTAAAGGAACTAAAGAGTTAGATAAAGAATAAGATTAACTTTATAAGCTGGATTAAGATATCACAGTAATGTGCGGATAAAGATTAGTAATAATAATAATAGAGTTGGAGTACTTATTAATTAACAGTAATAAGAAAGTAAAAGGGATTAACTGGGAGTACCTAAACCTTAATAACGCAACAGAAGTAGAGACTAAGACCACTATAGAATGCGGTTTAGTAGCGGGTATTATAATACCACTAGATACAGAATCCATTGCTTTATAAGACGGAAGGAGTAACATTTAAAGACAATTAAGTAAGCAGATAACTACTAGTGCTAGCTTACCACTTAATAAAGGCAAAAAGCTAAAGGCTTAAGATTCTTAAGATAAGATAAAAGATGATTAAGATTCTTAAGATAAGATAAAAGATGATTAAGATTCTTAAGATAAGATAAGATATACCCAAGGACCTATAATGGACAAAAACCAATAGAAAAGGGCAGTAGCTTGGTTTAAAGATAAACGAATAAGTATAGAATATAAATTCCTAGGGAACTAAGACTTTAAAGAATAAATAAGGTCCGTAGTAGGCAAACACAGTATTTAGCCTAGAAGTTAAAAAGTTAATATAGTAATTAAGAAGTAAGACAACTTTAAGGATCTAGCTGTAAGGCGCAGAAAACAAGAAAGCATAGATAAGTTTAGGCAACAAATTATCGCATGGTAAGAACAAAAGCTAGACTAGAGATTAGCTATACTAGGATATATAAAGGATAGAGCGCTAGTATGGAAAGTTATAAATAGGCCGAGGGTAGGAATACTAAGAGCTAAGTGGTTAGATGAACTGGAACAAGAAGAGGATCTAGGGATTCTAACTAGATTCGCAGAACGACATACTAAAGGTTGCAACAATGCAGTAATAAAGAGATACTTCCTTACGGACAGGTTATATACACTTACTAAGCTATATCGCAAGTGGCATAAGCAATAAGGAAATAATAAGTAAGAAGATTTCTATATGTGGATAAACCAAAGGGCTATACTAGATTAGGCTATATTAGAAAAGCAGATAAGTTACATTAAAGGAGCCTTAATTATAATATTAAAAAACTTAAAAGAACAAGCTATAGACTAGAGAGAAATAATACAAGTATTAGTACTAGTAAATAACACAGCAATAATTAGATTAACGCGGGAGAGGTTTAAACTTAAGGATAAAGATGAACTAAGAGTAGACCCAAAGCACCTAGCGTATTATATATTGGCATAGATCGCATATATAGATAATATATGCAACATATATAGAACACTTAAAGACAAATATTATAAGTATCTAATAAGAATATACTGGATAACAGACAAAAAGTAATATAGGGATATAAAGTATATATATAGTTAGCACCTAGTGGAAGTTTAAGAACTAGGAGACTTAATACTTTAACCTAGAAGATTCCTTACAGAAGAATACCTAGAGGGATAATAGTAGTAGGAGTGCCTAGAGAACACTTATCTATAGCATATAGAGGAAAAGAAAAAAACTAAGTATTGGCTATAGAAGGACTAAGTACAGTTAAGGAATAATAGTTAATAGTTAGTAAAAGCGGAGGCCTATAGGACTAGAGGGAGCCAGTAGTAGAGCCTTAAACCCTTAAGGGAGTTATAGGACGACACCTAAATTTAAGAATTAGTTGGTAAGGTTAGAAGTTTAAAGTATTAATAGACAGTAGAGTAATAAGAAACCATATATTACTAGCAGTAGTAGAAAGAATGGGATTACTATATAGGCAGAAGGAACACCTATACCCATTAATAACAATTTTAGGAGATCTAATAGCCTATAAAGGAGGTATTATTAATCTTAAAACAGGACCAATTTAGTTAACCATTAAAGAAAGACTAGTTAAGATGTCTTTTAATATCCTACCATTAGGAAAGGATAAGGCAATACTAGGAATACCTTAGTTACAAAAATACAACCTAAGAATTAATTAAATTATAGGTTAGGTCAATATTAAGGATATATAATAATATAAGACGCGATAGCAAACTAAGATGGTATGGTACTAGGTCAGAGCGACGTATAAAGAGACTAAGTAAGGCTTAAGTTACATACTAAAGAGATACTATAAGTATGGCAAAAGGTTATAGTCGCTAGAAAGTGAGAAGCTGTTAAAATATATAGTATAGGATTATAAGATAGAGTTAGAACCAGGAACTAGTCTAAAGTTTTTTCTAATCTATAAGCTTACTAAAACCAAGTTAGTAGCGCTTAAGGAGTTTATCTAGGAGAACTTACAAAAGGGATATATTAGGCCGTTATAGTTATCAACAGGTTATCCAGTATTGTTTATCCCTAAGAAAAATGGAAAACTTAAGATGTGTATTAACTATAGACAGTTAAACAGCATTACAAGAAAGGATAGATATCCTTTACCCTTAATTAGCGAAATCTAAGACAGGATAGGCAACGTGAAAATCTTTACAAAGATAGATCTAAGGTGGGTATATTATTAGATTAGGATTAAGGAAGGAGACAAATAGAAGGCAGCCTTTAGGTCAAAGAAAGGACTATATAAGCTATTAGTAATGCAGTTTAGACTTATAAATATATTAGTAATATTTTAAAAACGAATTAATAGTATATTAGGAGAGCACCTTAATAAGTTTATTATAGCATACCTTAACAATATTATTATCTACTTAGAAAGTAAGGAAGAACATAGAGAATATATTAAGTGGGTCTTAAGGAGACTATAAGAAGAGAAGATGCCAGTAGTAATTAAGAAATATAAGTTCTTTACCAGAAAGACCAATTTTATTAGATTTATTATTAAACTAGGAAAAATCAGCATGGACCTAAAGAAAGTAGAGGCTATAGTAAGTTAGCAAGAACTAGAGAACGTTATATAGTTAAGATTATTCCTAGGGTTTTGTAATTACTATAGAAGGTTTATAATATAGTAGTTAAAAAATATTAAGCCGTTTACAAGACTTACAAAAAAGAAGAAACTATAGGTATAGGGTAGTAAGCAAAAAAGGTTATTTAAGGAACTTAAGGAGTTATTTACCTAGGATTTAATCCTTAAAATCTACTAGCTAAAGCTAGAAACGGTTATGGAAACAGACGTATTAGACTTTGCGTTAGGAGCATACTTACTACAGAAGCATCCAGATAGATGGCATCTAGTAACGTACTATAGTTAGAAGATAACACCACTAGAACTGAAATATAATATCTATAACAAAGAGTTGTTAGGTATAGTTATAGCACTTAAGGAGTGGAGAGTATTCTTGTAAGGCATAAAGAAACCATTTATAGTTAAGACGGACTATAAGAACCTAACGGGGTTCCTAATAACAAAGAAACTTAATTACAGACAAGTTAGATAGGCGGAAATACTTATAGAATATCACTTTGAAATTTAGTATACTAAGGGTACTAAAAACATAAGAGTAGACACACTTAGCAGGAAAGCAGAACTATAAAACAGTAAGAAACTATTAGGGGCTATATTACAAAAGGATAAAGACGGATTAATTAGGTACAATTATCTAAAGCTAGCAGTTATAGTAGAAGGACTAAAACAAGTTTACAAAATACTAGAGAGTGTGTAGTTACTGTTACGGACGCTTTAAGTACAATGTTACGACTACTTGGAGAAGAGTTGTAGAAAGTTAGTTGGTTAATATAGGCACGGTCTAGGATGGATCCGGTGGAACCATATAACGAGGAATAGTAAGCGAGTCACATAATATTATACGCAGTGTACGAAGTGTACGTAGTGTACGCCACGTATAATATGTATAACACGTACCTTACGTATAAGAGAGGATTTCTTAGGAGTATGGTTGTATATTTAAAGGACCTCAGTCCCTACCATAGATAGTTCTCTCCTTGTAGTAAATCTTAGAATATAATTAGAGTTAATCTGTTAGGCAACCACTCCACCAGTTATTATTACATTGTTGTTTTGTTCTTACCTATATACCTAGCCCAATAATAGAACCTACTATAGTTCCTACTATAAGGTTCTGTTATACATTCACTACTAAGGTTATAGTATTTAAATAAAGTTGAATAATATGCCACCAAGAGCAGCACCAGTCGCAACGGCGTTGGCAACAGCTATAACCTCAGGACCAGGAGATACTAGTATGGACAATAGGGATTCTTAAGTGGTTACGCGAAGTTAGTTACAGGAAATGGTTAATTACTTATAAGATAATAATAGGATACTCAAAGAACGCATTAATAGAATTAGAGTAGCAAAGATTAAGTTACCTTTAATCGAACGATTCTTAGGAGAGAAGTTAAAGCTTAAAGGATTTCTTACGTAGATGCACTTTAAGGTAGTATAGGAAGAAGCGAAGTTAGCAATATTATTAGATTAAGTAGCCTATGCAGGATTGTTCCTGACGGGGAGGGTACTTAAGTAGTTTAAGCCATATTTTACGGAAATATAGGCTAATAGCATGACAACTACTAACTAGGACGTACGGTATATATTTGCTAGTTAAAACGGGTTTGCAAAATGGTTAACGCAGATATTTGGAGACCTGGAGGCTATAACCATAGTAGAATAAAAGCTTTAGAACTTAGTATAACACACTTTAGTAATTAAGTATACAATACAGTTTTAAATATTAGCTATGCAGGTTAAGTGGAATAATAAGGTGCTTATGGTACAGTATAAATAGGGACTTAAGGCTAAAGTCCAGGATGCAATCATTCTGATAGAAGATGTGGATACTCTAAGAGAGTTAATAGATTAGTTAATAAAGATTAATAACAGAATCTACTAAAGGGAATAAGCTAAGAGAGGGCAAGATAGAGTTCTATAGTTATATAAGGCGTAGAGTACGCAACAACAGACATAGAGTTAAAAACTATGGAATGGCGTAGAGCTAATAGACCTAAGTGGTACTAAAGAAACCTAAAGATAGGAAAAGAAACCATAGAAACCTAGAGGTTAAGGATTAAGTAATTAAAGAACCTAGGAGCAGAGGCTAAACCAAGGATCTTAATAGCAGAAGACATTTAGGCGGACTCTATAGCAAGAAAGATGGTTTAAAGATAGAGCTTATATAAATTATAGAAAACAGGGTTATTTCGCCAGAGACTGCAGAGGTGGTTAGAGTAACTATATAGTAAAGGGAACTAGACCAGCAGACAGCACATACGTATAGAGGGATAACAGTGCACTATAAGGAATAAAAGAGTGTTTAATTAACAGTTTTGCGTATTATTACAACAACGCATGCCGAATTTATAAGAACGCCAAGTATAACGCAAGCTATTGGCTATAGGAGCTATTGTTATCTAAGTTTAAAGGAACTAACAAACTAGCTCGCAGATTGGACATTAAAGACAATAAATTTAACATAGGCAAAGCATTTACTAATAATAAGGCAATAAAGGCAGCTTACTAGGAGCATGCAGACCTTAGAGAAGTTAAAATAGAAGTAGAGACTAAGACCATTACAGAACAAGGTTTAGTAATGGGTATTACAACACTATTAGATATAATTTCTATCGCTTTACAAGACAATAGGAGCAACATTTAGAAGAAACTAAGCAAGCAGACAACTACTAGTGCTAGCTTATCACTTAATAAAGGCAAAAGGCCACAGGCTTAAGATTCTTAAAAAGAGATAAGAGAAGCTCAAGATTTTTAAGATAAGATAAGACACACCTAAGGACCCACAACGGACGAAAACCGATAGGAAAGGGCAGTAACTTAGTTTAGTAACAAACAAATAAGTATAGGACGCAAGTTTAAGAACTATAAGTTTAGAGAACGAATAAGAACGTTAGCAATCCTAGGTAAATATAGTGTTTAGCCTAAAGATTAAACAGTTAATACTAGGATTAAAAAGCAAGATGACTACAAAGATCCAGCTGCAAGACGTAGAAAATAAGAAACTATGGATAAGTTTAGGATAAGAATTATTATATAGCAAGAGCAGAAGCTAGACAAGAGATTAGCTATACCAGGTTATATAAGGGATAGAGCACCTATATAAAGAGTTACTAATAGGCTGAGTGTAGGGATACCTAGGGTAAAATAGTTAGACAAACTAGAACAAGAAGAGGATCTAGATATTCCAACTAGGTTCAAAAAAAGACATACTAAAGGATATTACGATGCAGCAATAACAAGGTACTTTCTAATAGATAGACTATATACACTAAACCAGTTATATGGAAAGTGGTATAGGCAACAACACAACGATAAATAGGCAGATTTTTACATATAGCTAGACGAAAAAGTTGTCCAAGACTAACCTATTACGGAGAAACGTATAAGTTATATCAAAGGAGTATTAATCATAACGTTAAGGAACCTAGAAGAGGGATCCAGGGACTAGAGAAGTAAGCGACAAATCTTAGTACCCGCAGCAGAAATACTAGTGGTTAGGTCAACTAGGTATAGGTTTAAACTTAAGGATAAAGATAAACCAAGAGTTAACCCAAAACATACAGCGCATTATACACTATTGTGGATAGCTTGTGTGGATAACACGTACAATATATATAGAGCACTGAAAGATAAGAACTGGAAGTACCCAGTAAGAATATATTAGGCACTAGAGGAAAAGCGGTTTAGAAACACCAAGTATATATATAGTTGGCACCTAGTAGAAGTATAAAATTAAAGAGACTTAATACTTTAACTAGGAAGATTCCTTACAGAAGAATACCTAGACAGATAATAGTGGTAGAAGTGCCTAAAGAACACTTATCTATAGCACATAGAGGAAAAGAAACGAACTAAGTATTGGCTAAAGTTAGATTAAGTATAGGCAGGATCTAGCAGCCAATAGTTAGGAAAAGGGGAGGCGTATAGGACTAGAGGGAACTAGTGTTAGAGCCTTAGACCCTTAAAGGAATTCAAGGTTAACACCTAAATTTAAGAGCCAAGTGGCAAGATTAGCAGTTTAAAGCGTTGGTAGATAGTGGAGCAATTAGGAACCACATATCACTAAAGGCAGTAGAAAGGATAGGGTTACTACACAGACAAAAAAAACACCTATATCCACTTATAACAATTTCAGGAGATTAGATAGCCTATAGAGGAGGTATTATTAATCTTAAAACAGGACCTATTTAGATAACTATCAAAGGGAGACTAGTTAGAATATCTTTTAATATCCTACCGTTGGGATAGGACAAGGCAATATTAGGAATGCCTTAGTTACAGGAGTATAATCCAAAGGTTAATTGGGTTATAGGTTAGGTTAATATTAAGAATACATAACGGCGTAAAGTGTGATAGTAAACCAAGTTAGTATAATACTAAGTTAGAGTAATATATAAAGAGACTAAGCAAGGCTTAAGTTATATACCAAAGAGATACCACAAGTATAGTAAAAAGTTATGGTCACCAGAAAGTGAAAAGCTATTAGAGTATATAGCTTAGGACTATAAAATAGAATTAGAAGAGGGAATAAGTCTAAAGTTCTTTCTAATCTACAAGCTTACTAAAACAGAGTTAGTAGCGCTTAAGGAGTTTATCCAGGAGAACTTATAAAAGGGATATATTAGACCATTACAGTCATCAGTAGGATATCCAGTATTGTTTATCCTAAAGAAAAACGGAAAACTTAGGATGTATATAGACTATAGATAGTTAAACAGCATTACTAGGAAGGATAGGTATCCTTTACCCTTAATTAGTGAAATCTAAGACAGGATAGGTAATGTAAAGATCTTTATAAAGATAGATCTAAAATAGGCGTACCATTAGATTAGGATCAAGGAAGGTAATAAGTAGAAGGCAGCCTTTAGGTTAAAGAAAGGACTATATAAGCCATTAGTTATGCAATTCAGGCTTATAAATATACTAGCAACGTTCTAAAAGCGAATTAATAGTGTGTTAGGAGAACACCTAGATGAATTTATTATAGTATACCTTAACAATATTATCATCTACTTAGAGAGTAAGGAACAACATAGAGAACACGTTAAATGGGTCTTAAAGAGACTATAAAAAGAACAGATGCTAGTAGTAATTAAGAAATACAAGTTCTTTACCTAGAAGACCAATTTCGTTAGATTTATTATTAAACCAGGCCAACTCAGCATAGATCTAAAGAAGATTAAGGCTATAGTAAATTGGTAGAAACTAGAAAACATTATACAGTTAAGATTATTCCTAGGGTTTTATAATTACTATAGAAGGTTTATAGCGCAATGGTTACAGGACGTTAAGCTATTTATATAGTTAACAAAGAAAGAAGAACTATGGGTATAGGGAAAGGAGTAATAAGAACTATTTAAAAGAATTAAAGAGTTATTTACCTAGGAGCTAGTTCTTAAGATCTATTAACCAGGTCTAGAGATGGTTATAAAAACAGATATATTAGACTTTATACTAGGGGCGTGCTTCCTATAGAAATATTAAGATGGATAGTACCTAGTGGCATACTATAGTTGAAAGATGATACTACTAGAGTTAAACTATAACATATACAACAAGGAGTTATTAGGTATAGTTACAGTACTTAAGGAATAGAGAGTATTCTTACAAGGCATAGAGAAACCATTTATAGTTAAGACGGACTATAAAAACCTTACAGGATTCCTAACAACGAAGGAACTTAACTAAAGATAGATTAGATGGGCGGAAATGCTTATAGAATACCATTTCAAAATTTAGTATACTAAGGGTATAGATAATGCACAAGTAGACGCTTTAAGCAGAAAAGCTAAATTATAAAGTAATGAAAAGCTATTAGGAGCTTTATTACGAAAGGATTAAGACGGATTAATTAGGTATAATTATCCAAAGATCACAGCAACTAAAGAAAGTCAGATCTATAAATTACTAAAGAGTAATTGGATATAGAAGATCTAAGAAGCATAGGTAGAGGATCTAGACTTAGAGCAATATGAAAACAGAAAAGTAATATATATGCCTAAGTCTATTGCAGAAGAATTTATTAAGGAATTCCACAAGGGAATAATATAAGGACATAATGGAGCTATAGGCTTAGTGTTAAGACTTTAAAAGGAATATATTATTTAAGAAATCTAGGGACTAGCAAGATAAGTTATAAAGAAATGTCTAGATTACCAAAGAAATAAACCAACAAGGCATAAGCTGTATGGAGGGCTATAACCTATTAAGACACTAGGAAGACTATAGGAGGTTATATTATAGGACTTTATTATTAAGTTACTAAAGTTAAGAGATCCTATTACAGGACAAGATTATAACGCGATTTTAGTAATAGTGGACAAGTTAACAAAGTAGGGATACTTTATAGCATGCACTAAAGAGATATTAGCAGAAGATGTCGCTAGAATCTATATAAAAAAAGTGTTTATAAGGCACAGAGCACTAGATAAGATTATATCAGACAGAGATCTAAGATTTATAGCAGCATTTTAGGAAGTGTTTCTAGCAGAATAAGGAGTTTGCGTAGTAATATCTATAGTGTATTATCCGCAGACGGATGGATAAATAGAAAGACTAAACTAGACACTAGAGCAGTATCTAAGGCACTATATTAATTACGCACAGAATAATTAGGTATTGCTATTACCAGTTATATAGTTTGCATACAATGCAACACTATAAGAAGGAATGGGGACATTACTATTTAAGGCGAATTATAGATATAAGCTAAGAATATTGTTATCGCCATATTAAGCAAAAAAGATAAGTAGCACAGCTAAGTAAAGAATGGAGATGTTAATGAATCTTTATATAGACTTTAAAGAAATAGCTAAACTAGTATAAGAACGAATAAAAAGGTACTACAATGCTAAGAGATCTAAGGGACCAGATCTTAAGGAGGGGGATAAAGTATGGCTACTATACAAAAATTTCAAGAGTTGACAACTAAGTAAGAAGTTGGACTATGTCAGACTAGGACCTTTTAAAGTTAAGCAAAGAATTTCATTGGTTACGTATAAGTTAAACCTACCAGCTAAAATAAAAATCTACCCTGTATAACATATTGTAATGCTAGAGCTAGTATACGGGAATATTAAGCCACTAGTCTATAAGGTAGATATGTACAGAGGATAAGAGGAAGACAAATGGTAAGTTTTAAAGATTATTAGTTATGAGGATATAGATGACGAAATGTGGTATAAAGTAAAGTAAATAGGCTATAGTAAGACTACCTAGGAACCACTAAGCAACCTAAAAAACGCTATGGGAAAGGTACAGGAGTATTGGAAGAAAGTAGGTTAGGTAATATTAACAAAGAAGAATCGCCAAAGAATGAGTTACCTAAGGGGGACCTAAGAGGAGCAATTGCTGAGCTACTTGGAGTTGTTTCCCTTGCAGGAGAAGAGCCAATCCTTTTATTACCCAGCTTAAACAGACCCTGTTAAATAAGTTTTCACTCCTTAGAACGGACCTTCTCATAGACACGTTTAAGACAAAGAAGACGGGTAGAGGCTGATAAATGGGCTTCAAGGGCACGCTATTAAGCAGCTGCAGCCTCCTGCTCCGCTTCCTATAAACGACAAAGCTTATCTAAGGCGCTTAAGAGCTCACCATTAAGCTTTGCAGCAGCAGATTAAATATAAGACCCTATAATAAGTTACTTAGGGAACTTAAAGACTGTTAAGAGTTATAGGACACGTATATTTAGCGTTAAAAACAAAGCAAACATCGCAGGACAATTAAACGTTTGCTTTAATATACTCCGAGTAAAAGGAAGGTTGTTAAGATAAAGGACTCGCCATTGCAATATATACTAACCCCGCTTTTACACAACAAGAATATGGAAACAATATTATCTCACCAAGTAATAATATGGTAGCCATAGTGCAAGTATAACGTTGCGCTTATAAAGAAGAAGAAGCTTTAGGTATAATAAGCAAGGATATTAACTAGACTAATTAAACGGACATTATACCTCTAGTGGACGACTTGGAGATATTAGGGATCTTTAAGGACAAAGATAAAGAGGAGGGAGATGGTGTTACAGACGCTTTAAGTACAATATTACAACTACTTGGAGAAGAGTTATAGGAAGTTAGTTGGTTAATATAGGCACGGTCCAGAATAGATCCGGTGGAACCATGTGACAAGGAATGGTAAGTGAGTCACATAATGTTGTACGCAGTATATGAAGTGTACGTAGTGTACGCCATATATAACACGTATAACACGTACCTCACGTATAAGAGAGGATTTCTTAGGAGTACGGTTGTGTATTTAAAGGACCTCAGTCCCTACTGTAGATAGTTCTCTCCTTGTAGTGAATCTTAAAATACAATTAGAGTTAATCTGTTGGGCAACCACTCCACCAGTTGTTATTACGTTGTTATTTTGTTCTTACCTACATACCTAGCCTAATAATAGAACCCACCGTAGTTCCTGCTACAAGGTTCCGTTACAGTTACGGAAGATCTAAGAAGCACAAAGTAAGGATCCAGACTTAGAGCAGTATAAGTACTAAGAGGCTACGTATATACCAAAAGAAGTTGTAGAAGAGTTTATACAAGAATTTTATAAGGGAATAACTTAAGGGCATAATGGAGCTATAGGCTTAGTATTAAGACTTTAAGAGGAGTATATTATTTAAGAAATATAGGGACTAGCGAGATAAGTTATAAAGGAATGTCCAGATTGCTAAAGAAATAAACCAATAAGGCATAAACCGTATGGAGAGCTATAACCTATTAAAATACTAGGAAGACCATAGGAGGTTATATTATAGGACTTTATTATAAAGTTGCCAAAGTTAAGAGATCCTATTACTGGATAAGATCACAATATAATCTTAGTAATAGTAAACAAGTTAACCAAGTAGGGCTACTTTATAGCATGCACAGAAGAAATATTCGCAGAAGATATAGCTAGAATCTATATTAAAGAAGTGTTTATAAGACACGGAGCACCAAATAAAATTATATTGGATAAAGATCCAAGATTTGTAGTAGTATTTTAGGAGGTATTCTTGGCCAAATAAGGGGTTTAAGCAGTAATGTTAATAGTATATTACCTATAAACAGATAGTTAAATAGAGAGACTAAACTAAACATTAAAACAGTATCTAAGGCATTATATTAATCATACACAAAACAATTAGATATTATTATTACTAGTTGTATAGTTTGCATATAATATAACACCATAGAAAGGGATAGGCATGTTACCTTTTAAGGCGAATTACGGGTTTAAGCCAAGAACATTATTATTGCTATATTAAGCAAAAAAGACAAGTAGCACAGCTAAAGAAAGAATAGAGATGTTAATAAGCCTTTATAACCACCTTAAAGAAATAGCTAAACTAGTATAGATAAGGATAAAAAAGTACTATAACGCTAGGAGATCTAAGGAACTAGATCTTAAGGAGGGGGATAAAGTATAGCTACTATACAAAAATTTTAAAAGTTAATAACTAAGCAAAAAGTTAGACCATGTTAGACTAGGACCATTTACAGTTAAGGCAAAAGTCTTAGAAGTTATATATAGACTTAACTTGCCAGAGAAAATAAAGATCTACCCTATACAGCATGTCGCAATGCTAGAGCTAGCATATAGGAATGTTAAGCCACTAGTCTATAAGGCAGACATATATAGAGGACAAGAGGAAGACAAATGGGAAGTTTTAAAGATTATTAGTTATAAGGACGTTAACAGTAAAACATAGTATAAAGTAAAGTGGATAGGCTATAATAAGACTACCTAGGAGCTACTAGATAACCTAAAAAACGCTATAAGAAAGGTATAAGAGTATTAAAAGAAAAAGGATTAGGAAGTATTAATAAAGAAGAGTTGCCAAAGAATAAGTCACCTAAGGGGGACTTAAGAGGAGCACCTGCCAACGTATTTAGAGTTGTTTCCCTCTCTATTAGAAGAAAATCCATTCTTTTATCACTAAGTTCCTAAAGGCCTTATTCTACAATTTTCCACTCCTTAGAATATACCTTCTTGTATACCTTCTTAAGACGGATTAACTAAGCAGATATAGCCAGTTGGGAGTCAAAAGCACGCTATTAAGTAGCGGCAGCCTCTTGCTTAGCATTATAGAAACAATAAAGTTTAGCTAGCGCCACTAAAAGCTCGTTATTAAGTTTTGCAGCAGTAGATTAAACCTAGGACCCTAGCGGCAATTAATACGGATACTTAAAGACTGTTAAGAGTAATAGGACGCGTATACTTAGTATTAGAAATGGAGTAAACATTATAGGATAATTAAATATTTGCTTTAGTGCACTCTAAATATAAAGAGGGTTACTAAGATAAGGGACTTACTAATATAACGCAGACCAACCCCTCTTTCGCACAATAAGAATATAGAGATGGCATTACTTTACTAAGAGATAGTATTACAGCAATGGTATAAGACCGGCGAACTATAGAAGAAAAAGAAGGAGCCTTAGGCATAATAAGTAACAATATTAACTAAGTTAATTAAGCAGACATTATACCTCTAGTAGACAACTTAGAGATATTAGGAATCTTTAAGGACAAAGATAGAAAGGAGGGAGATGGTATTACGGACGCTTTAAGTATAATATTATAACTACTTAGAGAAGAGTTAGAGGAAGCTAGTTGGTTAATATAGGCACGGTCCAGGATAGATCTGGTAGAACTATATAATGAGGAATAGTAACTAAGGTTATGTAAGGTAATCTATATAATCTGTATAATCTGTAAGATCTATAATAAAGCAAGTAGAGTAGATAGAGCGGATAGAGTAAGGACTTTCTTAGGAGTTAGGATATATATTTAAAGGACCACAGTCCCTACCTAGATAGTTCCTTTCTTTATAGTAAATCTTAGAATATAATTAGAGTTAATCTATTAGGCAAACACTCCACCAGTTATTACTTGTACTTGTTACGTTGTTAACTTCCTATTTACCTATACACCTAGCCTATTAACAAGTCCACCATAGTGTTTCCTATAAGGCTTCGTTACAATAAACACGCTTTTACTAGTGTATATATTCACTACCTTAATTATAAAGGCTAAGTTGTTAACTACTTAATTACTTTACTAGAGCAACTTGGCCGTTATATAGGAATTAACTACGCCTAAGTAGTTAGTAATGTCCTTACTCGTTTTAACGTTAGTAATAAGAGGCTTGGCTATTTTATTACTAATAATGCCGCTAATAACGGCACCTATATAGATTATCTATCTACTAAGTTTGGCTTTAAGAAAAAGGACTATTAGATTTAGTATATAGCCTATATCTTTAACCTTATAGCCTAGTTAATTTTATTTAGAAAAGATAAAGAAGCATATAAGAATAAGGATTTAAATCTTTACTTCCTACTCTTATTAACTTCTACTAAATAGGATAAAGAATGCTTTCTTAAAGAATAGTAAAAAGAAGGTGCTCTTAGCGTTCTTATTAATATCCTTAACTCTATTAATACACCTTAGCTTTATTAACTTTTTAAAAAGTACTAGTAATAGGAGTAGATTACTATATTAGAGGCTAAGGGCAGAATTCTTAAAGTAGTAAAACCAATTAAAACTAGATGGAATAGTTATTATAATACCTTTGCCTAAGCCGTCCTTCTTTATAGCCTAATTGTCGGAATATATGGACAGAGGTTATATGGTCATTCGTGTCTCTGATTAGTCATCCTTATGATGACTTATTAGCCCCCTACTTAGGCACCGCGATCCTTGCGATCCTCTGCTTTCTGAACCTATTAAGCAACGAACAAATCCAGAGATTAATAGGCTAATCAAGTGCACTTGGGTGATACCGACACTAATTAATTTAATTATATAATATATAATTTAGAAATATAATAAGGAAGTAGCTCCTCTAATAGCTAAAGGAAAGAAGGTGCCTTTACCTCTACTACTTATTATAGGTAGAGCGTTAACCTCTAATAATTAGGACGTCATTATTAACTATATTAATATTCTATTACCAATTCGCGAAGCTATTAAGATGCTTAAAGCTAGAGGCAAATTGGGCCTGCATGGCGCTATTTAGGAGGTAATTCCTATACTTAATTAGCTGCTTAACCTCTTTAAAGAAAAGAAAGCCTAGGTAGCTAAAGTAATAATAAAAGGCTATCCTAATTAAGAACTAATTAATGATTACTACGCAATTAACCTTAATTATAGGTGGTTAAAACTACAGAAGTATTTTAAGAAACTTAATAAGACTTTTATTTACTATACAGCCGTTCTACTTTATCCTTTATATAAAAACTTCTATAAATATATATAGGTAGATTGCCTAGATTGGCTAATTAAAAACGACTTAGCTTTTTTTAAGCTTTAGCTTTAATATAAAGCTAAATTAGAAGCCTTAACCACGTCACTAACTTAGTCACTAACTTAGTTACTAACTTAGCGGCAAAAACTATCGCATGTAGCGTCTAGTAGAGATGACTATATTTAAGCTAATACTTATGGCTCTTAAGGCCTTATTAACCTTAATAAGTATAAAGCTTAGAGGGTTTAAGAGCCTCTTAATTATAATTATCCGCTTATCCCATGCGCTGTCAAGGTGCTCCTTTTATTATGGCCCGTGCGTAAACACCAAAACATCAACACGCATCTCTACCGAAGTATCTATATAGCTTCTTATCGTGATTAAACCACCACAATGGGCCGCAAACGTTCTTCTAATAATGAAGACCTTATTCAACCTAGAGTCAAATTATATATTAAATTTAAGCTTTATTACCATAATATTGGGTTATAATTAATTGATTAAATCTATAGCTTTATTTTGCCAAGACTTAATTGAATCTAGAGCCTCTGGTTGGCTCGGTAAAAGGAGCACCTTTTGTGACGGCGCATGGGATAAGCAATTCTATATTATATTAGTGGCAGGAGCGATTAACTTAGCCAAAACTCTTAAAAATGGCTCTTAATATATTAACAACACTAGCTATAAGCAATAACTGTAAACAAGCCTTTAGTAAAGCTGGTAATCTTTTAAAGCTATATTATTATTATTATTATTTATTGCTTAACGTCCAATTTGGATCCCTATTGGGCCCACGCGGACTACTCCTTATATATATGTGGGGAGAAAACTCTTTTAAGAAAACCCCGTAATCCGTCTCCCTACCTTTTGGGACTCGCCTATAAGGCGCCTATAAGTCACCTATGGTGCTCTACTACCTTACTTTTTAACCTCCTTGGGAACTACTGCTGCCGTAATAAGCCTATGGACGCGTTAGTATTGCAAACTTTACTCTACTACTATAGAGTTATTAGGGGGCGCCTATTGCTTACCCCTTTGCCTTTTATTACTATTTCCCTTGCAACCTAAAACTGGTCTAGTATATTTTGGCTAATAAGCCACTGGGTAACCGCCTTAAGACCTTTTTATATTAAGAGTAGTATGTTATAGTTCTCTGTGCTAGCTACTAAGAGCATAGCTTCTTAGTTGGTGCGTAAGGGGCATAATAGTATTACATATTTTAGTGTCTATTTTAGCCAGCCATATTTATATCTTAGGCTACCTACTAGGATACCTACCTAGTAGAGCCAATCTTTTAGTCCTATTATCCCTATTCTTAAGAGTGTTGCTATTATATTTTCTGCCTTTATTAGGCCTTCTTAGAGCTCTTAAGTATTTACCCCCTATGGCGTTAACTATGCTATGGCTTAGGTTTCTCTTACCTAAGTTAGCCTCTATACCTTTAACTTTTATATACCTCTCTAGCATTAGTCCAACCAGTATTATATTACGGAAGATGGTTTCCTGGCATTCTTTTATGCTCTACTTTAGCTCCTTTCTCTTTTTTACTATTGTCTTTACTAGCCTCTTACGCGTCTCCCTTCCTCCTCTATATAGGCCTGGGCCCTACAGAACAAAAACAAAGGAAAACACTATACTAGGATTTGTCAAGGAAGCCATTCCTTCTCCCTTAAAGCTCCTAAAATTAAATATCCTAAAAAGCTGCAATCAGCTTTCTTCCAGCTAAAACTAGGAAAAGGCTATTTTAAATCCTTCTCTAAAACAATAGGGAAAGATAAAGAAGG
>Ga0307507_10003229_pt1 | contig 32137 bp, 26 predicted proteins | sample 7_EM_MG_FD_207223 | JGI IMG/M metagenome (GOLD analysis project Ga0307507, IMG submission 207223) | Populus trichocarpa ectomycorrhiza microbial communities from riparian zone in the Pacific Northwest, United States - 7_EM | ecosystem: Host-associated > Plants > Roots > Unclassified | place... | reverse complement strand
CTGATTCCGTCCGTCATCTTAGAGAACTCTCGTTCTTACCCTATGGGCATCCTAAAACGGGAACGCACACTTAAATCTCTCAGACGTCTTTGCGCTATTATCGCCGTCATATTTATGACTTGTCGCATAATTATATTTTAACTAATAATAACTATGACACGGCTGTGAATCGAACACGTGACCTTATAGTCGGAGGCACGTGTACTTCGTACTTTTAACTGATTGGTACGCAGGGGTCTGTGCGTGAGCCTTATGGGTCGGCATTCTTGGTATGCCTAACACTTTGGGTTTCATAGTGGTTATAACAATTATTTATTTTGTTGTTGGTGTCTACGGCAAGGGTTTTCCTGTTGATTCCTCCCCATGTATTTATTTGATGTTTCTTATTCCGCCTCTTTAGTCGGAGTTTGATTTCTTATTTTGCGTGGCTGGTGTGCGGTTGGTCTCGGACCAGAGAGACTTGGGTTGATGGCTTTTTCCCTGGTGCTGGGGTGGATAAAAGATAGGGGATGGGGTTTTTTCTTTACCATAGCTAGCGCTGCACATAGTCTTTGTTCCCAGTAGTTGATTAATACAAAGCACATGATATAAAAAGAAAAAAAAGAAAAAAAAGAATTTGCCCGCACAAACCATCTTCCTTACACCTTCGGCGATTGAAATCTCAACACCATGAGAATTCATCATCACCACCCGCCACCCCCGCACTCCTAGTGAGCTGCACCCCCCCCCCTCCCATCTCCCTTATCATGATCTTGGGCTTTGGCGTCCTCGTTTCTAGGGGTCTCATGGTTAACTCTCTCTCCCTCTCCGCTCGCGTTTTTGCTACCTCGCTTAGCGCTTGCACGGTTGGCAACACTCTCTCGCCCATGTTACAGACGGCTGGGACTACGATTCGCAGTAGGGGAAGACTTTTCAACAGGCCACGGTTGATTTCTCCATTCTCTTCTTCACCTTTAAAGGCTGCCTAGTCAGACATACACATGGTTACCGATAATTTCTACGGTTATTGGGTCTACCCCTCCTCCTTCCCCTCCGGTCTCGTCCCGTTGCTCGGTTACAGCTACCATCCACTTGCTTGGCTGGCACCCTACCACCCCTTCGCCCCTTTGCGATTTACTCCACGGTCGCACCCCTTCGGTTACGCTCTGTTGTCGTATTGCACTGCCTCGGTGGCCCATGTCAACGCCTTGGGTCCCTTTGATGTAATGAGTGGCTCTAGTACAGGTTTTGTGCTTCCCGCGCCCCTATTGTTGTTAGGTTTTCACAGTGGTTATATCAATCATTTCATATGTTGGTGTCTGCGGCAAGGGTTTTCCTGTTGATTCCTCCCTATGTTTTTATTTGATTTTCTTTCCTGCCTGTGTTAGTTAGTCAGGGTGGAATTTCTTATTTGGCATAGCTGGTGTGCGGTTGGTTCCAAACCAGAGGAACGTGGGTTGATGCTTTTTTCCCTGGCACTGTTTGGTTTGTTATAGGGGGTTTTTCTTTTCCATAGCTAGCACTGCATGAAGTCTTTGTACCCAGTAGGCGAATAAAACAAAGTACCGGAAAAAAGAAAGAAAAAAAGACTCCTGTTCGCCCGCCCAGGCGTGTCGCCGATGAGACGGTGGCGACTGTCAGCTCTGAATAATGATATCTCCCCCGCCAAAGCACTGTGCCTTCATAGGCTTTTTGTAGGGGGGTTTTTTTTTTGAATAGTTCCTTGAAATCTATTACGTGGGGATACCGAGGCTCGCTCAAGAAAAGGAGACATCTTGGTCTTATCATGATATAATATAATACAAGCACTATTCGAGGCTGGGGGGTTGCGACTGGGTTATTTTTGCCGCCTATTACAGTACTGTTATCGAAGTTCTCCGGTGGGTCAACGGTGTTGTTCCTGAGCGGTATTCGATTTGATTCGCTTGGCCTGAGAAAGCGAAGAAGCGCAGCCTCGAGATGCACAGTAGGAAGGCTGCTGCAAGTGTGAGGATTGTGGTGAAAAACGGTACTTTTTTTTTGGCTGGGGTCCAGGATCTTTTTTTTTTTTTTGCTTTGTGCCCCCTTTCGACTGGAGGGGTCTGTAGGTAAGAATATCGGCTGCACTCGTAAAACAACTTTAAGCTATCTTTCAAGATCGGCATCACAGGACTGGCAGACCATGCACACACTGTTAGCCTAGGGTACTGTACAGTACTCGAGTACCATAGACTGCGGAAAATGCACTGTAAGAAGCAAAACAAAATAAATAAATAGAAAACGCGATAGGAGATTCTGGAGTTCTGATTGGGGCATTTGATGTCTCGAGCTAATCGATATCTGTCTCTAATCTCGTTTTCCGATTATTATTTTTTGCCGCACTTATATTAACTATGTTGTTATGAACGTGAGGTTTCTGAAGTTACTGCGTTAATATAAGTAATCGGTTATTGTCTATTGTATTTGCTTGTGATGAAGCCTGCTGTGTGATTGGTATGTATGTATGCAAGAAGGAAGAGGGAAAAAAAAGAAAGGAAAGGATGCGACCCCCAAGAGCCTGGGCCACCCCCCCTCCCCAATCGCCCGGGAAAGGGCCCCCCACTACCGCCGATGTTTCCACGTCTTCTTCGATACAGTGTCGATATTCCTTAGATGACTACCCAAGATGATATAACTATCGCTGCGATGTTTGGGACTGAAAACCTCATGTGGTTCAGCTCACGCCGAGCGCAGACACTTCTATGAACTCTCTTTATCCATGTCCTCTCCTTCATTTGTCCCTCGTATTGTACTACCGGTATTATACATAGCACACCGTCCCATTACCGTCCCCCGTAGTGTCGCGAAATTCTCGAGGACGCGAGAGTAGCTGCCTAAAAACGGGGACAGCTGCATAAAGTACTTGTACCCAAAGTAAGACTTAGCCTGAAATAGAAACTGTGACCTCAAGAGAAATAGCCAAAGCAAGCATAGGTATGGTATCGTGAAGCTCGGGACTGATGGTAGAATCAATAAAATCCCAAGCGAAGCCGCCAAGAGGGGGGGCAATGCCGCCACTCTCGTGACGCTGCGGGGAATTGTAACTTTTGCTGGCTTTACGGTATGCAACTGCCCCAACGCCATGCGAGTGCGGACGTCATATTAACGGTGATCTCGGGGGGGGGGTTTTTTTTGAACTTAGCAGTATCTCCCCATTGTATTATTGGTGGTCTCGTTCTTTGTGCTTGGCTTGTCCGCCCATTCTACTGTACCCAGTACTGTGCTTGTCGTTATGGTGGCCAACGAGTTGGATGGCTAGAGTGCGGGAGGGCACCGGTAGATGAAGATTCAAGCGACTGCTTAGTCCGGAGGAGGAGCCTGTGCCCATACAGATCCGCTACAGTACCGGGGGTTGTGGGTAAGTCTGGCGAACGTGGCTCACAGAATTTCTATCATATGTGAGTTGCAGCCAAGACTTCGCCGTACTTTTGCTCACACCCTAGTACAACCTCTCTTTGAATTTTGGATGAGGCGCCTCCTCTAGCCACGTTACCCGGCGAGGTAAGTCCCGGGAAAGCTGAACTACCTCTCATTCATTGGCTCAACACCGGAGGGCAAGATTTTGTTCTGGATCACTGAAGCGGGGGGCTTTTCGCCTCTGACACTTGCTCTCATTGGTTCAACACCAGAGGGCAAGATTTTGTTCTGGATCACTGAGGCGGGGGACTTTTCGCCTACCACACTTTACTACGCAACGAGGCAACCCCAGGAAAGCTGAACTACCTCTCATTGGCTCGACACCAGCGGGCAAGGTTTTGTTCTGGATCACTGAAGCGAAAGAATTTTCGCGTGCACCACACTTGTTTTCGTAAGTTTATTGTTATATTTTCTATCCGTAATGACTAACATAAGGAAGATAACAGGAGCAGTGACTATTGACCGGAACAAGCAGGGATATATCTGGCTGGTTAACCTTAAATAACTGTTCCATAACTTCTTGCCAGACCTTGTATCCTTATTGAACAAGTGAAGGGAAAGGCAAGGACTGCCATATCCAAAACTCTGACCTAGAACCGCCCTATACATGACTCTATGTGCGTAGCCTATTCATAATATTCCATACTTCTTGGGCTCTCTTCGCTTGTGTGGTCCGGACAACCAAAACTACCCTAGCGGCGAACTTGGTCCAAAGTTTCTAAATTGGGAGTGACCTCTTCTTGAGAAGGTAAACACAGTTTCATCTGGTAAAGTTACTTAAATGTTAATAAAGGCCTAGTCCATAATTTTTGCTTTCGTCTAAGTTCATTCAGGAAGTCGGTGTGGTTTGAGTGAGAATTGAGATGTTGCATCTACAAAATGAGAATAAGGTAATACTATGAGATGCTTTGAAAAGGAATTTATAAAATTACCTGATGAATTATTTTTAAAGCCTTTTCCCGAATATCGATAATATAAGCATCAATGGACTTTTCAAGAACTTTGGGTGCAAGGCAGGTTTCGGTTGACCAACATCCGTCTATGGGGGTTGGCTCAACTTTTCGATGGTTCAGGCTGTGCTATAACAACAACTAGTCGAGCATTCCAATTTCAGGTCTTGTAGGGATGCTTTTTGTGCCGTTTCAAACCCGGCCCCCCCCGGAATCCCTGCTACTACAATAATTGTCGAGGTAAATTGTTTGTGTTGAGCCGGGAGCGCATACTAGTACTAGTGGTGGTGGTGCTGGCAGGTATATATTTCTTATTCTTATCCTCTCCTCTCCTCTCCTCCCCTCCCCATATCTCAACTTCATCCTCCCACACGCCCCTCATTATCCCCTACTAGTGGAGCATCTGGCTGCCTGTATCCCTTCTCCCCCAATCGACCACAGTCACGAGCCCCCCCGTGAGAGAACAAGAAGATAGAAACGTACATCAAATCTCCCCCTCTTCCTATTTAAAATTCTCACTAAACATACTACTTGGCGCCTCTCAGGTACCCGCAAAAACAAAATGGGAAACTTCTGTTCTCGCGGTGAGTCCATTCGAAAAATGGAATGGAAATCGAGGAATTACGGAATGACATTGCGAGGCTGGCGAGGGGTAGAGAGGTGTCGGAGGTGAAGGCTGAGGGTAGAAGAACTACTGCTAGTAGTAGTAGAGGTAGTGGCATATCCGATAAGGCGGCGGCGACAACAAGTAGGGGGGTAGTTGGACACCGTGGTGGACAAGGAGGTCATGGAGAGTCTAAAGCTGTGGAGGAACTGGTACCCATGATATGGAGGAGAGGGAATAGGAGGGGGAACAGGAGAGGGAATAGGAGAGGGATAGGAGCTGAAGGAGGTAGAAACCAGCGTCGCGCTGCTTAGGGGGAAGGGTTTATTGGAAATTGTTCCTGATAAAGTGGGTGGGAAGGTGAAAATGTTTGAGTGTAGCTAGAGGAGAGGAACTTGAAGTAAACTAAAATCATGAGATCTCTGCACCGACATAAGTAATTTCTAGTGAAGTGGATGACTTTCTTAAATCTGCGACCACACGATTACTGTCCTACTGAAGCCATTGAGGTCGGACATACGGGCTTAGCTCTTATCTAGAGGGTTTAAAAAAACGTAGCTCAAAGATTCTTGGGTTCGGCTTTGAATTGGGGGATGGGAGCACGGTTACTTGGGCTATAATACTAGATGGTTCGATTGGCCACGAAGGGGACATCTCTTGTTTCTTTGCTTGAGGAATGATTCTCGAGCTCGGTTTACTGTACTAGTACGGTGGATAACCCTTCTGTGATGAAGTATTCATTTTTTTAATTTTTTCCTTCATTTTTAGTAGGCCTTGTTTGTGGTTGTTGTACTAGCAGTGTCTGACGCTGGCGTTCGTCGCGTAACAAGTGTAGTGCGTGCGAAAAGTCACCCGCTTCATCCAGAACAAAATCTTGCTTTCTAGCATTGAGCCAATGAGAGCAAGTGTCGGAGGCAACAAGTCCCCCCGCTTCAGTGATCCAGAACAAAATCTTGCACTCTAGTATTGAGCCAATGAGAGTAGTCCAGCTTTCCCGGGACTTACCCCGCCGGGCAACCAACAGGGACATTTGGTGGCAAAAAAAGAAACCATCGGAGTTAGGAAAACTACTTGAATGACATAATTGATCCCTGTTCATCACCCGCCTGGTTTGCGTCGCTAATACGGTACTCCTATGAGATGGGGGGTTGCGACTCAATTATTTTTGCTACCTGTCACCGTTATCGAAATTCTCCAGTGAACCTTATTCGACCTGATTGGCTTGGCCTTAGACTAAGTGTTGTACTTGTAACGGGCGAGTATTTCTCTCGTAAACTCGAGTACGGTACATGCCACACACCTCTTGGGCGGGGCAGTGTTGCAATTTACCTGAGAAAAACTTAGCTTCAGACAAAGCTTCTTGAACAATTGTCTAACGGGCAACCGCCTCTGGTTTAGTTCTTGCCAAGCGCAAAGGCCACTTCCAGGATCTCTCTTTATCCATGTCCTTTCCATCCCTTGCCCCTCATACATAGGGGACGTACTTCAATGTATTATCCTGGAATAATCTATCCGGTGTCCAGGCGGCAAAATTTTGTATGGCAAATCTTCTGCGCACCTCTGAGTACCTATACTAAATTTGGACCCGGATGTAATTGACTTTGTCGAGCCTTTACGGTGTGCAACGACTACCCAGGACACTGCCCAATTAGATTTTTCTAGCTTTACGGTATGCAACGACCCCAACGCCATGCGCACCATATATTAAGAGTGATCTCATTTTTTTCCCGAACTTACTGTATGTTTCTATTGTATTGGTCTCTTTTCTGTGCTTGTCTTTTCCACCTATTACCATCCTCCTTGGGCTCTCGTTGCTTGTACTCGAGTATGGTTCCAGACAACAAAAACCTATCCTCGGGGCCAGCCTGGCCTAAAATCTCTAAATTGGGAATAGCCTCTTCTTGAGAAGACATGATATAGCACGATTTCCTCTAGTAAAATTATTTAAACGTTAAGTTAGAGCTAGTCCATGATTTTTGCTTTCACCGGCGGGTTATTTTTAGTAATGGTGCCAGCTTTCGCTCGCTCCAATGACCGTTCGGGCTGCCCCAAATCACAAGGGTCATTCATTGATTGGTTTGTCTCAATTGGGGTGGGAGCAACTCCGTTGGGAGTTCCACTCCGGTCCCCAGGGACGTTCCTCTGTACTCCCCAACACGCAACCCTTGGTAGTCCTTTCTAGTAACCTTTGAAGCGGATTATTTGCGTTGGGCTGGAAGTGTGGGTTGGTACTGATGGGGTACTGGTGGGTATATATATTTCTTATTTCTATCTTCTCTCCCCTTCCTCCCTTCCCATTTCTCAACCTTATCCTCCCACAGGCTCCTCATTATCACCTACTTATAGAACCTGGTTGCTTGTGGCCCCTTGCCCCCCCAATCGACCACGGCCACTAGCCCTCCCGTGGGAGAGCAAGAAGACAAAAGCGTACATACTACCCAGACCTCTTTACTACTGGCAAAAAAATGGGAAACTTCTGCGTCTTCTGTGAATCTACTCGAAAGATAGAAATCGAAATCGAGGAACTACCGAATGATATCGCGGGCCTGAGGCTGGTGAGGAGTAGGGAGGTGTTGGAGGTGAAGGTAGAGAGTGGGAGAACTACTACTAGTCGCAGTGGAGGCGGCGGGATATCAGATCAAACGACAGCGATAGCAAGTAGGAGGGGGTGGGCTCGGAGGTCATGGGGAGTCCAAAGCAGTGGAGAAACTGGTACCCATGATATAGAGGACAAGGAACAGGAGGAGAATAGGTGCTGAAAGAGGTAGAAGCCGGCATCACGCTGGGTAGTGGGAAGGTTTCTTGGCCATGGTTGGGAATAAAGCGGTCGGGTAGATGAAAGAAAACCCTTGAAGGTACCCCCAGGAAGTAAGATAAAAATTTGATCGCGATCTCGTTACTGCGTCAGACGCAAGTGATAACATACCTACTGAAGTGGATTATCTCCCGAACTCTGCTGCACATGCAGTTGTTACTTAGGCTGGGGAATACCTGATAGTTTTGGAATCTTCATAACTAGTCACTCGGTTCCACCAACTGGACCGTTGTATCGCTTGGGGCGACTGAGACACTTGGTCTAGTTTTTTTGTGAAAATTCTAACGCAAGCCTCTATGAGTATTCGGAAGTAAACCTACACGGACAATCTCAAATTCGGAGTAAGGCAGATGGGTGGGTGATACTTGTCCTGCATCTATTAGCCAGCATTCTCAAATGCGGCTATTGGCTGCAAGCTTAGTTTTTACTTGTTAAGACGAAAAGTGAGGATGGTGCCAAAATCTTGGGGCCTGGTGGTGGCGTAGCTAAGGTTCAGTGGTAGAACCTACTCCGGGAAGGTTGTGGTGGTAGGCTGGAGGGGTTGTTTCTTGGCCCCCTCTGTTGTAATTAAGGGCAGTATAGATGAAACGAAGCCTGGATTCTAGGTTTTGGTGATGGTCGGGAGTTCGTTTGAATTCGGGGATAATTTACGCTTTTTATCTCCGCCGGCGATATTTGAGGGGCTATTTCCTAACTATTGTTGCATGGACAGTCACTCGAATTGAATGTATCAATTGTGAAAACAAAATGAAATCTAAGTCAATCCAAAAAGTAATCGTATTCGTTCGTCCTCTCACACTTGCCTAGTCACTTGCGTTATCTACTATCTAGACACCACAACAGACTATATAAGTTATACAAGCTTCTGCATAGCTATCGGGATATCATTCATTCCCATATGCATTCCTATATTCATTCCATACCAGCCTTCATATCTCCGTCCACTGTCATTCTTCGTTCGCTATACATTCTACCACATGCATTCCACCGTACTAGCTGCCATTCCTGCAATACTGATCATTTCGGATTCGAACTGCTGCAACACATTCCGGACAACAAATTGGAGTTGTTTGGCGACTGGGCAGAGGCCAAAACACACCAAAATTGCAAGTTTTCGAGCTACCATTACCCAACCACCATAGGAGGAAACAGCATACAAAAAATTCCAAAAGTAATTTGCTATAATAGCACTTACACAAAAAAGTGTGGGATTTTTTCCTTCAAATTCTCTTGGAGTAGTTAGGAGTGGAATGTCCTTTCCCTCAAGGGATAGTACCTGCTAAGACTAGGGGTTTCGTATGGAAAAGGTACATTCATTGCAACACACCTTACCCAGTTCATGTGCTCGCAGCTCTGTACAAACTACAGATAAAGGTCTGGGATAAATATATATTATGCTTCAGGCATGCTGTATTTTTTCAAAAAATTACAAAGCTGAGTTTCAAGATATCTGTTGAAATATAATGGCTCGAAAACCTGCAATTTTGGTGTGTTTTAGCCTCTGTCTGGTTAGCAAACAACCGCTATTGGTATGATATCTTTTCCTCACTGTGTAAAAGGAAAGTACCGGCTTGGTAGTTCCTGTAAGCCTATAAGCTGCCTTCTAGTCCGATTTATCTCACATTTTAGGTCCCCACTCTGCGGCTAGGCAGTGTGAGCAAAGGAGGGAACAAAACTTTTGTCTCTTGAGTTTTCACGTTCTAAGGAGTTTATTGGTTGAAAAATTTGCCGTTTTGTTTTTCTTGTAGAGAGAGAGAGTGTGTGTGTGTGTGTGCGTGTGCGTGTGCGCGTGTGTCGGATATATTGTCTTCCATTGCCCACATACAATATCTTTGCCTCATATATTGCCTTCCTATATCATTTGTTTATATTGGGCTGTATTCCTTTAGGTGGTGGGGCAGTTTTGGTTGGAGCTGGTGATGCGTTATGAACCGGAGACAGGAAACAGGTTTCCCATAAAAGATGGGGTCACTGAAATTTCCCTATATATATTCTACCGTCAGAAGCTACCAAAATACTACTGTTCTTCTCTCACGTATCCGAGCTCTTCCCAATAGAGAAAGAGAAGGTCGGCCACCGAGTGATGGATTGTGATGCTTGGGTAATTTTGGTGTTCTTTCTCTCTTTCCTTCTTTTTCTTCTTAAGCCTTAGGCCTTCCGAACCTTCTAGGCCCACCAAACCCTACGGCCTCGGTGACAAGAGGAGGGACACCCCCTCCCACCTCCCTCGGTATAATTGGGTCCCTCAGTATTGTCCGTGGACAAAATTAACCGCGCATCAACAAAGTGGGAAAAATGTCGGCCATGACAACAGCACTTCATCACCAACCCCACTATCATTAGAACTAAGAAGGAAGAGATTTAAGTACAAGATAGAATACATAGTAGAAATTAATATCTGAGCTAGAGAAAGTTCTTTAGGTGGCGTTGAAAGTGCTTGATGATGAGGGTTGCGTTGCCATCGATCGTTGGTGCGCGGTTAATTTTGTCCATGGGCAATACCAACCCCCAAACAAAAGAATGGCAACTATGAGAGCTCTCTAGGCACCATATCGTACTCTCTCATGATGTCTGGTACAGGCTGGAGTTCTTACATTTTTCGGATTTGGGCTTTCCTGAGTCTGGAGTTTTCAAGGGCTGGTGTTCCCTGGACTGGGTGGGATATGCTCTAAGCTAACCTTCACGCAAGAGCCCTCTGAGAGGGGGTATGTAGGAACGTGTCTAGGAGGTTAGAGCTTCAGGTTGGCCGTAATCTGATTGGTATGATGGCCTCTATTTTTTTGTTTATTTGGTTTCAAGCTCAATTAGATTCACCACATAGTGGAGCAGTTGCTATCGAGTTTGATGTCTACGTTCCTTTGGGAATCTATTACTCATCTATTTGATTCGTGAGAAACCTGCTCCGGGCATAACCCCCGCCCCGAAACAATGGTATTCTACCTAGCCAAAATTAAGCGCACATCAACGATCGATCGCAACCCAACCCTCCTCGCCACCCAAGACCTCCACTCCAACGCTACCCAAAGAAATTTCTCTAACTCAACCAAAACTATCTATACTGTTCTATGTATTTATATTTTTTTAATTTTTTTTGGTTTTCATGATGGTGGGGTTGGTGGGAGAGGTGGTTGTAATCGCCGAAGTTTTTCCCTGCCCGTTGACGTGCGGTTAATTTTGGCCAGGTAGAATAGTAACCTCTTTAGGTATCACAGGATTCTCATTGTGATGCTTTGGTTTATTCTAGAGTTTTCATCTTATTAGGCTGGCTGTTTAGTGGGGTCGTAGTTGTCCAGCTGGGTGCCTGCGGCCTTTGAGGGTGTGTGTATCGCTTGCCTCCGTTGCCAAGCTCGTGCCAAGTTAATCTTGATTAGGTCAAGTACGGGTAACGAACAGGGGTATTTTGGTGGGCAAAAAAAGAAATCAAGATTAGGGTTAGGAAAAATTACTTGTTATTAATTCCTGTTCGTCCGCTCAGGTCTTGTCGCGGATGAGACAGTGGAAACTGTCAGCTTGGAATAATGATAGACTATCTCCCCCTCCAAGCACTGTGAGTTCATAGGCCTTTTGTGGGTGGGGAGTTTTTTTTTGAACGGTTCGGACGTTGGGGTTTCGCTCAAGAAAAAGAGACATTTTGGTCTTATCTGCACGCACAAGCAATATTCGGGGCTAGGGGGTTTACGATATTTGATGTTATCAAAGTTCTCTGGTAGCCAAATTGTGCTGTCCTTGAACCGTATTCAGTTCGGTTCAATTGGCCTTAAGTGTTGTATTATTGTGTTTCTGTCTGGTAAAGCTGTCGGGACGGGGCATCCGGTTTTTTGTGCTTTGAAAATAGCCGAGGCGCCATTCAATCCAATTGGCTTAGCTTCAAGTGTTGTATTATATTTCCCATAGGGTCGTCATGAAGCTCCTGTTTTTTTCTCTATTTTTCATTTGCGTTTTTATGTCGAGGGTGGCCTTTTTTGCTTCCCTCTTTGGGATTTGTTAGGGGGTGCGTTGGATCGAGAAGTTTAAGAGGCTTTTTTCTTGGACTTGCGTATTTTCTCGCGTTATGGTTTTTCGCCAAGACTCGGCTTTGCTGAAGCTTGGATAGTGCCGCCTTGCCCTTAAATTCCCCTAGCCGACATAGTAACCAAGGCGTGGGCCTTGGGTGTCTACAACAATGCGGCTGAGTGCGTTCGAATCCTCATCTACTACTCCTAATTGCCTGACGTTTGTAAAAACGACTGCTATTGCATAACACCAAAATCTTGAGGCTCCGGCCCATTTTTTGCCCATATGCAATAGCAGTCGTTTTTACAAACGTCAGACAATTGGGAGTAGTACTCGAGTACCGGTACAGGGGTTGGGCCCATTTCAGACTCCGGGCACCATCCAAGCTTAAGGAAAGCCGAGTCTTGGCGAAAAACCATGATGCGAGAAAATACGATTCTGAGCTCGGCCCAGTTTGGTGAATTAAGCGAAGCGCCAGGGGTATTTCGGCCGTCGAAATTGAGTGCCGGGAAATTCCCATGCCAGATGGCGAGCATACCCTACCTCTTGGTTGAGGCAGTGCTGCAAATTCAATTTGGCTTGGCCTTGGACGATGGTTCTTGTTGAGCGGGCAGCCGCCTGGGGCATTCTATTATAGCCCCTTGTCCCCCCCCCCACACATGCTTTGCCCCTTCTCAACACCAGCTGCCGGTCCACGCTCCTTTCGAAAACTGCCATTGAACCAGTAGGGAAAGGGGACGAGTGAGGTTTGGAAGAAAAAAAGATTCTATGGCCGAGAGTGCCTTTTAAAACAGTTCTTTTTCTTTTCTTTTCTTTTCTTTTTTGTGCCAACATTACTTGCAGAATAGACTTGCATCGAAGGATCAATTCTCTTACACCACTTCCATTGTTTTCCCCGAATTTGCAGAACGGGTTACCTCACACCAAGCGCAAAGATCACTTCTAGGATCTTTCTTTACCAAAGTGCTCCCCAAGTGCTCCCTAGGTGCTCCCCTTCTCCTGTCCCTCGACGGGCGCATACGGGACACTCTCTTTCTCAACTTACGCCCCAAACAGCGGATTTTGGCCACCCAAATGCCAGGTCTTAACTAGGGGAGGTGCGTTTACCTATCCTCTCGGATCTAACTCTTTTTCCCTCCAATAATAACCCTGCCCTCGTCAAGGGTAAACTTCGGTGAGGATGCTCTGTGCTGGACTGGAAGTACAGACTAGTGGTGCTATATATGAGTATATGCTTCCCGTTTCTATCTTCCTCCCTCCCTCCCTCCTCATATCTCAACTTCATCCTCTCATACCTCTTTATTATTCTCAGTTGAATATCTGGTTGTTTGTACCTCTTCCCCCCAATCGACACAGTAACGAACCCTCCCGTGGGAGAACAAGAAGACAAAAACGTACATCCAATCTTCCCTTCTCCCTATTTACAATTCACACTAATCATACTGCCTAGTGCCTCGCAACTACTAGTAAAAATAATGGGAAACTTCTGCTCCCGCGGTGAATCCATTCGAAAGATAGAAATCGAAATCGAGGAACTACGGAATGAGATTGCGAGCCTAAGGCTAACGAGGGGTCGAGAGGTGTCGGGGGTGAAGACTCAGAGTGGAAGAACTACTGCTAGTAGTAGTGGAGGTGGTGGGATATCCGATCAAACAACAGCGACAACAAGTAGGAGGGCGGTCGGACACCATGGCGGACCAGGAGGCCATGGGGAGTCCAAAGCCATAGAGGAACTGGTACCCATGAGATGGAAGCAAGGGACGCGGGGAAAAGCAGGGGTTGGGGGAGGCAGAAGCCGGCGTCGCGCTACCTAGTTGGAAGGTTTCTTAGAAATGATTGGGAAAAATGTTTTAGTGTAGCTAGAGGAACTTGAAGTAAGCTAAAATCGTGAGATCACTATGCCAACAAAAGTAATTTTCAGTGAAGTAGATGACTTCCTTAAATCTGCGACCATCCGATAGCTGTCCTACTGAAGCCATTGAGATCGCGGTATAGGGGCTTAGCGCTTTTCTATAGGGTTCAAAAAAAACGTAGCTCGAAGATGCTAGGGTTCGGCTTTGAACTGAGAAATGGGAGCACGGTCATTTGGGCTGCAATACTAGATGGCTCGATTGGCTACGAAGTGGACATCTCTTGTTTCTTGGGTTGAGGAATGGTTCTCGAGCCTGGTTTCCTGTACGGTGGATAACCCTTCTGTGATGAATTTTTAGTAGGTCTTGTTTATTATTGTTGTAGCGTCTGAGCGAGGTCGTTCTGGTGTCGAGTAATGAATGCCTGGTGAATTCCATACTGTGGAAGTGGGCCTGAGTAGCCTCTTGGTGCTAGGGAAGAGCGGAGCTGCCGATGCAAGACTTGCTAAATGATAGGTGGTACTCACTATCATTAAATTTTGTGGTGGGCAGGCTCTGCCAAGCCACGAAAAAGTAAGGGTCTGTTTGGATACCGTACCGTATCACAACGGTTCCGTTCCGTTCCCCACACGGGTGACCTTTTTCCTTCCGTTTCGGGGCGGAGGGAAGATTTTCAAGGCTGAAACGGTCGCCCAACCGAACGGCCCCATTTTTGCCAAACAGGCCCTAAGCGTCAACGCCCTCATTACCTCATGGTTTAGAGCTCGGCTTTGAATTGAGGGATCGGAGCACTGTCATTTGGGCTATAATGCTAGATGGTTTGATTGGCCACGAAGCGGACATCTCTTGTTTCTTGGGTTGAGGAATGGTTCTCGAGCCTGGTTTACTGTTCCTGTGGGCAACCCTTCTGTGATGAACTATTCATTTTTTCTATTTCTTTCATTTCTAGTAGGTCTTGTTTATGATTGTTGCAGCATCTGAGCGAGGTCGTTCTGGTGTCAAGTAAAGAATGTCTGGTGAATTCCATACTGTGGGAGTGGGCCTGGTAGTTTCTTGGTGCTAGAGAGAGCAGAGCTGCCGATGCAAGACTTGCCCAATGATACTTGTAGTGTGGTACGCACTGTTATTTGTGGCGGCCACGTTCTGCCAAGCCAGGAAAAAGTAAGCGTCAGCGCTCTCGTTGCCTCGTGGCTTAATCGGGGTTCGGAGTGATGGGAGTACGGCCATTTGGGCCATTATTAATACTACTGTATCATAGATGGTTTTATTGGCCACGAAGTGGACGTCTCTTGTTTCCTGGGTTGAGGAACGGTTCTCGGGCCTAGTTTACTGCACGGTAGATAACCCATCTGTGATGAAGTGTTCAATTTTCTTTTCTTTTCTTTCATTTTTAGTAGGTCTTGTTTATGATTATTGCAGTGTCTGAGCAAGGTCGTTCTGGTGTCAAGTAATGAATGCCTGGTTAATTCCATACTGTGGAAGTGGGCCTGGGTGGTCTCTTGGTGCCAGGGGAGAGCGGAGCTGTCGATGCAAGACTTGCCCAATGATAGTGTGGTATGGTCCCTAAGCAGTAAGCAAAAGTCTTGGTGAAACGGCCTTTTTGCACCAAAACTCGCCATCTTCGATCGACCCCAACACCTAGAATTGCTTGAACTAATGTTGGTAACTTACCTAATTATTTTCACTTTCATTGCTGCTTTCGCCTAACACTACTTATCAGCTCAATTAATCCTAAGGGGCTAAGCTAGCAGTCTTCAAAGTCGATCATACCCGTTGCTATGCCAATTTTGTATGTAAAATGTCACTTTTTGGCCGACTCGAAACTTTAGGACCTTTCCAGTTTTTCACCAAAAAATATCATGAGTCGTGCAGGATTAGGAGCAAGGTATTGTAACTATACATGAGAAGTTAGGTTTGAAAATTCCCTATGGTTCATAAACTACAAGGATCCAAAATTCGGTGTTTTTGGTGTAAAAAGCGCATTTCACCAACACTTTTGCTGGGGTGCTTTACGCACCGTCATTTGTGGTGGTCAGGCTCTGCCAAGCCGGGAAAAAGTAAGCGTCAACCTCCTGGTTGCCTCATGACTTGGCTGGTTTGGCTAGGTGTCATTGGTTGCCGTGCTTAGGGCATTGAATGGGTTGGTACTCGAGTACTTAGTACCGTAGCAGTATCATACTAGTACTTTACAGTACTGTGGGAGACATGTTGGTCTTATCGTGCGTACAAGCATAATTCGGGGCTAGGGGGCGGGTTGCGACCCGATCCGTGATCGAAGTTCTGCGGGCCTAACGGTGGTGTTTTTCTGAGCAGTAAGATCCTCGATTTGATTGGCTTGGCCTTAGACTAAGTGGATTCTTTTTCGTCGGCCGAATACAAGTAACGGAAGTAGCCGAGGTGCCAATAGTTGTTGCTAGTTCCAATCGAGTGCATGCAGCATGGCAAGGATACCTCTTATTCGGGGCAGTGCTGCAATTTGCCTAGGAAGAATCTTTAGCTTCAAGCGATGCTTGGACGATTCTTTCTATGGTAGCCCACGCCTTTAAGCACAAGGGTCACTTCTAGGATCGTTCTTTATCAGAATCTTCCATGCGGTACCCTTTCTCAACTTAGGCCGCGCTAAACAGTGGATTTTAGCTATTCAAAAAATGCTAGGCTCTAATTAGGGGGGGTGCGTTTCCCTATCATCTCGGATCTACCCCTTTTTCCCTCCAATAATAATCCTCGTCAAGGATACGGTAAACTTCACTGGGGATGCTCTGTGCTGGACTTTAGTACAGTACAGACTAGTGGTGCTATATACAGCCGCGTTCGCAAAGTTCTCGTACCCCCCGGAGTACCACGAGCAATTGGAAACGCTTTGCTGACTCTCCCTCCATTATTTGGTATGATAAATTATGATATGGGTTTACAACGCCCTTAGAGGCATATCCGAAAAATAGTTATCAAAAGGGCTCTTGCTGTCCTGTTGTTGTAAATAGGTATTGTTCTTGAGGTAAGTTACAAGGAAGGGTACGAGAACTTTACGAACGCCAGTGTAATAAGTATATGTTTCCCGTTCCTATCTTCTCTCTTTTTTTCTCCTCATATCTCGACTTTATCCTCTCACACCTCTTTATTATTTCTCTGTTATTATTACTGTCATACGATTACTCGAATAGGCTAGCTCACTCAGTAACTTCTTACTGATAGTGTTGGTCTCCTAAAGTGGGCCTAGGGACCTATAAGATTGCTAGTTTTCTTTTAGCACTACCGGTGTTCATGATTTATCTGAGTTATAGAAAGTTGTCTTGCTGGTATTATGCCCTCATAGGGTATCATAGAGATGGCAGGGGTGGACCAAAGTAAGTGGAAGGTGGGGGGCACTGCTATTTTGGGGCTTGGCAGGTCTTCCCCTCAGTTTTTTGGCATGGGCGATAATGCTCCTACAGCTGCACTTCGTCATAAGGGAGGCCAAGAGTTCGGGATTTTTCGTTCGTTATGGCGAGGGTTTGGAAGAAATTCCTTATATCATAGAGAAGACCGTTTGCATGGGAGCAGAGGTGCAAATTCCTAGAGAGTTTATTCGTAATAACGCATTCCCCTCATAAAGAGCTCTATTAATACTATTATAGCGGGGTGCCACCGTATGTTAACCGCCAAATTTCCGGAGTGGCTGCTCCGTGCTGGAGTAGTCTACCATAAAAGGGCATCGTCATTTACCCTTTTTAAACTGAAAATGGCCATTTGCGCAACCAGGCCATAACCCCGCTCTGGCTCAATTGATCAACTATAATGATACCAAGGAAGTAGGAGCTATTCAGAACTTCCCAGTATCTAAATTTTACCTGAACCAGACCTATTTTGCATTGTTAGTGGGCCTGCGAAAATATGGATTTTCAAGATAATAGTAGTACCTTTTTCTATGGACCCATACAAATCCTCAGGCTTGGTAGGAACTTTTCGACATCTCTTGATTACATTAGGGCTAATTCACAATCAATTGCGACTAAAGAGACATGTGCTAAATCCCCGGGTTTCTGGCTGCCAGAGGGTGGATTTTAATAATAATTGGCATTGAGGTTCTTGAAGTGCTACGGATCTAATTAATGTTGGATTTCACTTATTTTGGTTTTCACTTGGACTTTACTAGGGCGACGATGGCTTATGTCAAAGGACTATCCCTTGGTCTGTCTGGAACAATCAAACCCGGAGCCAGACATTCTAAAGCAAGATTTGGCAATCGTCAACCAAATATGATAGGAAAATCCAATTTTCCGTCTTTTCAGTGTTCAAATGGCCAGCAACCATCTCATTCATCCTGAGATCCACCAAGCACTACCTCCCTGCAATACCGTATCCCTGATATGATAACTTCCGAGTCGGCAACATGCTCGATGTACTCCACATAATCTGAAGAAATCTTATCGAACATGCACTTGCTCATTTGCTCGGGTTCTGATCTCAGGATGCACCATGGCCAATACCACTTTCTGTGTGACCATTTATTATAAAATTTTGGGCCTCCAAGCATATTATATCCATTTATCAATGGATGCCAAGGAGCACAGCTGAACGGTGGTATAGGGGAATGTTGGAACACTTCCCCCGTCGTCGCTCGCTCTCCCGGCGCTGATATCCCCTCTCCTGCACGTTCCCCACTCAATTCTCTCTCTTCCTTGCTCCTTCTCTTCCCACTTCCCTTCCCCCATGCCCTTACGCTCCCATCACTCTTACCAGCACCCACTGTTCCATTGACAGGGTTCTTGTTCCCTAAGTGGTCCATGGGTAGTGTCCCTAGGGGCCTCGCCGAGGGGCTGCTAGGAGTCCTGGATAGGACTGCAAGCGATGCTAAGGGACAGCCGGGGGAGGTACAGGGCAGCTGGGGACGGCGGGGGACAGCCTGAGTGATATTTCATGACACAAACGGGCATCCAACTAACCAAACGAACGTTTGTCCACCAACTCTAAGGTACATACCATTGCTAGAAGTAGAGATTGTGTTTGCATTCTGTGTTGTTCTATCAAAAAAGGAAGCGAATCAAGTATGTGGAACGGAAGAAGAAAAGTTGGGATGAGGGGAGATGGTGACGATCAGCTAACTAGTGTACATGAAAACATGATTTCTAACAACCATATTTGCCAACTTCTCATCCAAGCGAGTTAGAATGTCCTCCGCAAATCTGCTGTTGAGCCATTGCCTTGCTAGTGCATCAAACAGCTGAGGGAGTTAGGCTCTGCCTATATCTGTTCCGAAATCTAGTCAAACAAATGGGATGAATAAACCGGGTAGGAATCTCGATGTTTAAATTTGCGGACACGCCTTCCGCTTCTGAATGAGCCTTGGGATTTCATCCTCCGCCCCAGCTGGTGACAAGTTTAGGCCCGTTCCACAATCTGTGGGGACATTTCTGGGCTACCAGTTATACCCCAACTCTATAGGATGGTGAAGCACCCATTGAGGGGGGCAGGATATAGGAAGCCCGGTTTAAATGGGGTTGCAATTAGAATCTGCATTCCGAGTGATGGTTAAATGAGGTGATGTGCCACTACGAGAGGTACCTTTTAGTCGCATAATACAAAGAACAGCGAGGGAGAGAAGGGGCCTGAGACTAACCACCAGAGTTTACTGCATCGTAGGGGACATCCGGGCCCTCGGCTGTCGGACGTAGGGCGTCCGCTCACCCAAAAAATGACGGACTATGGCCCATAGCCCATCCCGTCCTAGATCCAAACGAATAGGCTAGACCGTTGAGAGCACTGTCAATAAGTGCACCTTCCCTATGCAGAGAGGACCTCCAATTCTTTTCTAAAGGGCAATTCTAGGCGTTTTGTCTCTTCGTCTGGCCATCCTTTCCGGTAGAAACTTCACCCTGGGAAGCGTGGCATAAACGTGAGGCATTGACAGGCGGGTGTTGAGTAGTAACCTTAACGAGCAAGCAATGAAGTTGAACGGTGGCAATGGCCTTAAGATCTATAGCAATTATTGTTAGTCAGTAAAGCAATATTATTTGCCTAGATCGTAAACGACCAACCTGTGGTGGTTTCTAGTATATCAAAGAGCCTATTGTTAGGCCTGTTTAGGTCTCTTGGGGGGTCGATGACCACATCCACCCAGTCGTGGTTGATGGGAAGTTTGTGGACTATCAAGTACCAATAACCAGGAAAATGAAGTTGCTAGTCGTAGACGAGGGAGAGCAATTCTCGGTATTTAAGTTGAGATAACGACGCTTAATTTTCTGTAGTGGTTTGCTAGTCAGGTTGCTGCTTGTCTTGAGAACTAGAACCAAAGCGGTATAGAAGTAGTAACTGTGTAGGAATTGGGGATAGGACAAACAAGAAATGCAGCAGCAGAGAAGCATAGCCTAGTGGGGGGGGCAAACCTATGGTGAACTGAGTTAAAACAGCTTCCCTGAAAACATTCCAATGGGTCTACTTGGATTGCAAATTCTTAAACCCAGCCCAAACAAAACCATAGTCACCAAAAAAACCAAATTTTTCAAAGAAGTATGATAATAAATCGAATCACTTCGGGGGAGGGTGGTTTTTCGGATCGGTGCTTTGAGGGAGATGTTCAGTGGGCACTTGCCCTAGGAAACAGTGGAAAGGATAACTGTGTAGGAGCTGGTTTCCTGCGAGGGGAATAGGGAGAAATAGCGTGCGAGATTCCAGAGTTTGAGGGAGGATGGGGATAGGAATGTCGAGAAATGATTTTTGTGGAATAAAAATCATGCCCTATGAGGGAGAAGGGTAAGAAAAAAGATGGGGTAAAAATTTTTCAATAATGGACCCCCTCTAGTACGCTGTAGTCCTGCCCTTCACTATTTTCTTTAGAAAACATGAAGAAAATGGGTGGTGCGGTATGAGCGGTAGGAGGGGGGGATGGACTCACTCGTTATTAATATTTTTTGCATGCTCAGAGTAGGTTATGTGACCAAGCAAACAAAGCATTAACAGAAATAAGGCTAGCTTAGCTTACAGAAACTGGGTGGCTGTGGACTGTCACTATTTCTGAGCCGTTGTGTTGATTGATGAAATTGGGAGTAATGAGTGTAGAAATTCTTCCTTCGTATCGTATGATAGCTCATGTGATCCCGGGATTAATAATTATAAAAATTAAATTTTAATGAATTATCTTGGGCTTGCCATCTGAAAGGTGACCTAGGAAAACTCTAGGTTTCCCGACCCAACACAGCCTAATCCCCGCCGGGGTTAACCCAAATACTGTGGACCCAACTGTGAGGCTTGCACTAGAGCGGTTGGAATTTGCTTTGCCGCCAAGATGGAACATATACAAACTGCATTTTGAACTGCTTTTCCTAACATAGTCGGTTACTGTTGGTATGCCTCATCTTCTCCACACAAAAAGGAAAACACTGGCCTAGCAGGTACTCTAAACTCCCTTTGGGTTGGGGGATCTCCCACCCCATTCCCCTGTGAGGTAAGTTGGCACGAGTGGAAAAGGTCCTAAATTCTACATCCTGTGTCTCGGGCTAATTGATTTATTAGAATTTTTACTGATCCCCTTTTTCCTCGCACAGAGACCACCGAGTAGCGAGCGATAACCTGCAAGCCTGTCTTTTTTCTTGTGCTTTCGGGGGGTTTTTTTGCCTTGTGCTCTGTGAACCTTCTAGCTTATTTCGCTTTACAGCCTTGGAGACAAGAGCAACATCCCCCCAGACCTCTCCGGGCATCATTAAGTCCTACGATACCGACCCCTAATAATAGAAACTATAATGCCTCAAATCATCACGCCGTGCTCCCTTGTGGTTCCTAGTACACTCTGGAGTTTTTTCCCCTCTCAGATTTGAGCTTTTCCGAGTCTAGAATTTTCAAGAGCTAGTGACGCCCCAACAAAGTGGGCCCCAGCTTTTGGCCAAGAGCCCGCCAATAGACAGTATCTGGGAACGTATCTCGGAGGCCAGAGTGTGCAATTAGCTCCAATCTCGTTGGTATGATAGTCCCGGTTTTTTTGTTTATTCATTTTCGAGCCCAGCTAAATTCGCCTTACTGTGGAGTAGTCGCTGCGGAGTTAGACGCCCACGCTCCTTTGAGGAGATCTACAACCCGCCCCTGCTTTTCTCGTCGCCAGGATGACACCTGAGAAACACTCACTACCTCCCGCGGCACACCTGCTCCCAAAACAATCGTAGTAACCTCTCTCCAAATACCACCCCACGAGAGAGTGGTGATACCCAAGTGCATTATAGAGTTCTTGTCTTGTTGGGCCCACTATTTGGCTGAGTGGTGGTTGTCCAGTTTAATGTCTACCTTCCCTTGATAGGTCTAATGCTCTTTTTTTTATTGCCAAGCTCCTGCTCGTCGTCATTACTTGAGTTCTGTACGGTCGTGTAACAAAAGTCCTGGCACCCTGGTTAAATTTTATCGTGCAACTTGCTTCCTCTCAACCACCACTGATGGTGCTCAAAGTAGAAATGCAATCACAAGAAACAGAACCTTCTACTTTCTATTCTTCACCTCTAATTCAGGCTGAGGAGGACATACAAAGTGGTAATTTTGGGGCATTCCTGTCACTCAGCCTGAGGGCGCCAAGGCTTTTGTTACACAACTGTACGGTACAGTATCTGAGAGCGCAAATTAATGATTAAGATGCTCTGACAACAAGAAGCTATTGTTGCGACATAGATACCGCATTACCTGGTTTTTTTCGCCTGCCGCTTGTACGTTGAAATAAGAGTTTTCTTTGTAATCTGTCTCAAATTCCCAATAAAACGCCTTCACTTAACCATTTATGGCTAAAACTAGGCTTATTTTGGTCTCTTTCTGACTGTATTGAATGTTTTGCTTTAGCTCCTACTTTATTTCAACGTATCATACTAGCGATAGGCGAATAAAACCAGGTAATGCGGGGTATCAATGCCACTCCGTCCCAATCTTGACTGGTAATTCTCTGAGGTTTGTAAAAACGGCTAGGTAAGCACATGCTGCCAAGGCAACCCTCCCAGGAGGAAAACATGAAATACAGGTACCTTTGTGTGAAAGAAAGGACTTTGGTAAAGGGAACTTGTTACTGATGTATGTTTCGGTTACGCTTTTGACATTTATGGGTCGCTACTACTGATGCTGTTTGCTCATCTGCTAGATGCGGTGTATGCAGATGGTCGTTTTACAAGCATCAGAGAATTCAGAGAAATTTGCTGCCAAGGAGACCATTCCTAAAGTGTCCGAACATCTTGGCGTTTGCTGGGGAACCCTCGCCAAGATCTCTGGATATTTAGAATGGGTATATATGGGTGCAGCATAGATTGGACGGCAACGGATAAACACAATTGTGTTTCTCTCCCGAACCTGAACTCTGCTCCTTGGTCTTTTTTCCCTTAGGATTAATCCTTAAATGTGACAATTGTTTTGTGTGTGAATATCTCGAGGACGGTGTGTAATTTATGAACTTTCTACACTCAAGATATATCTAGATCGAGAATGACGATGTCTGATGCGATTGTAGTAGGTAGAAATATAGGGGTAACTCCCCCAGAAACAAGCTACTATCTCTCATGGGGTTGTGACGGATATTAGCTGGTGACAACTAGGGATCAGTAGCAAGTACTTGTATTTCTCTTGTTACCCTACTTTGACGAATTTGATTTTTTGTTGCCAAAGGCCCCTGATTGTTACCCGCTGATACCGTATTCGTCACCACTTTGCTTACTGTACCTAGAAACACAAGCCAAGGGTTCCACAACGCCTGACGATAAATCGTTTTTCCTCACCGCATGCAAAGACCGCAAGATCATGCAAGCCTCATATCCGCGGTGATCTCTCTTTTCTTTTTTTCCTCGCACTCAACCCCACCCCCAATTCCCAACAACCCAAAGGATCTATTATTATACTCTCATATCAGATTATTTTTCTTTTTTTCCCCTTGCACCCAATCGCCAACAGCATTCGGAAGATCTACCCCTCCCTTTTTTCTTTTTTTTTACCCTCGCACCCATCATTTCCACCCCCAATTCCCAGCAATCTTCTAAAGGATCTATTACTATCTTTTTCTTTTTTTTCCCTTCTACCCAATCGTCAATAGCATTCCGAAGATCTACACCTCTCTTTTTTCCTTTTTTCCCTTGCGCCCAACCACCAGCGGCCTTCAAAGGATCTTTCTCTTTCTTTTCTTTTCTTCCCCTGCACCCACCAATTCCACTCCCCGCAACGTTCAGGAGAACGGACGGAGCGGGATGACCGCTGACAGCTGAGGCTGTGTGGGTTGCTTGCCAAATGACAATGGTCATTCATTGGCTAGTTTGTCCCGAGAGAAACGATAAGAAAACTTAAGCTGCATATCGACTTAAGCTGCATACCGGTACCAGATGCCAGGTCTTAGCTAGGCGGCGATGCGTTTGCCTATCGTCTTAAACCTAACACTTTTTCCCTCCAATAGCCTTGCTGTCTTCGTCGAGGAAGATCCTTAGTGGGGATGCCATACGCTGTACTAGAAGTGTAGACCGGTGGTAGTGGTGGTGGTGCTCGTGAGTATATATTTCCCATTCCTATATTCCCTTTTCCCCCTTTCCCTCCTCATATCTCAACCTTATCCTCTCACACCCTCTTCATTATCCTCTCAGTAGAGCATCTGGTTGCCGTATCCCTTCCCCCCAATCGACCACAGCCACAAGTCCTCCTGTGGGAGAACAAGACCAACGTGCACCCACTCCTCCCATCCTCTCATTTACTATTCACACTAAACGTACTACCTAGTACCTCACGACTACCTGTCAAAAAATGGGAAACCTCTGCTTCCGCCCCGAGTCCATTCGAAAAATCGAAATCGAAATTGAGGGACTACGGAATGATATTGCGAGGCTAGACAGGATAGAAAGGCGTCAGAGATAAAGGCCGTAGGTGGAAGAACTACTGTTAGTGGTAGTAGAGATGGTGGGATATCCGATCAAACGACAGCGGCAACAATGAGGAGGGCGGTCGGACACCATGGGGGACTAGGAGGCCATGGGGAGTCTAAAGTGATGGAGGAACTGGTACCTATGAGATGGAGGCAAGGAACGCGGAGAGGAACGGGAGTTATGAGAGGTAGAAGCCGTCGCACTGCATAGTGGGAAGGGTTTCTTGGTAATGGTTTGGAATAAGGTGGTCGGGCAGGTAAAACGGTTGGACTTAGCTTTAGGAAGTAAAATGAAAAATTGATCATTATAATCTCATTACTGTGCCAAAAACAAGTGATAACATATCTAGTGAAGTGGATCATCTCCCGAGCATTGCTGCACACACACTTGTTACTTATGCTGGGTCTATACTGGCGGATTTTTCTGGGAGTATTAGTTGCGGAAATATCACTATGTACAGTTGTCTATCTTAGTTTATCAATTGTAAGCCTGTAGAGCTCGTGGTTGGATGAATATAGCTGTGATCATAAGCTTAGAGGGAAGCTGAAAGCAATGGCTGCATTGTCGTGGCCATTGTCTTATCTGAGGTTTTCCCAATTACGATAGCATGTCCCGGCCCATGGCCCTAGCCCGTTCCGAGAGTATCTCGGGATCGCGCTTCCGGACCAACGGATGTAAGCGAGTTTAGAAGCTTGGCACTTAGGCTACAGAATGCGGGGGGGGGGCTTGGGGCGTCTTCATGAGGAATCACTCGCTAACACTAACCGTAACCAAAACGCCGTATTACCTTAGGGGCTGAGATACCGTGTCCAGTTTCCATAAAATGTTGAACGCTAGCCTATCTGAGTGGGAATAAATCTAGGCGAGCAATCTCGTTTCTAGGATAAAGAGGAGGAATCGCCCCAGAAAAAAAATACACTTTCAGCCTTCAACGAAGATAAGTGAACATAATAATAGCCCAAGTCCCCCAGGAGGGGTAACTCTAGCGTCCTGGAATGAGGCTCAAGTGAGTGCTCCAGTTCTTACGGGAGAGTGCTGGGGGGTACTATAGTATGAGTTGGTCGCAGTTCGGGACCTACGGGATTGCAAGTTTGCTTTTACCATTGCTTGTATTTATGACTAATGAATGACCTATCTAAATTATAATAATAATAATATTATAGAAAGCTATCCTACTAGTATTGCACCCTTATAAGGCTACCGTAGAGATGACGGAGGTGAACTAGCAGGCACCGTGGAAATTTGGTGCGGGAATAGTTACCTGGACCAAGAAAACGGGGAGAAAGTGTTGCCAGGCCCAAAAACACCGGCGCGCTTCACTTATACAATATTATTAATTTTAATTTATGTAACTTATCTTGAGCCTGCTTAGTAACCTGGGTTTGCCATCTGAAAGACCCGACCCAGGTAAACTCCAGGTTTTCCGATCCAACACAACCCAATCTCGCCCCGGGCTATCCCAAATACTGCGGACCTAATTGCGAGGCTCGCACTAGAGTGGTTGAGATTTGCTTTACGGCCAGGATGGAACATATCATATCATACAAACCGCATTTTGAGCAGTTTTTCCTGACCAAATTTAGTTAATATTGGTATGCCTCATGTTCTTCACATACTTAAGCACAAAAAGGGAAACACTGGCCTGGCAGGTATGGTACTATAAACTACCTTTGGGCTGAGGGATCTCCCCACCCCATTTCATTCTGAGGTAAGTTAGTCTAAGGTGGAAACGTTCTAAATTTTGTACGTATCCTGAGCTTCCTCGGCTAATTTATTTATTAAAACCTTTGCAGACCTCCTTTTTCCCCACGCAGAGATGACTGAGTAGCGAGTGGTGCTTTGTAAGACCTAACCCCTGTCCTATTTTCCTGGGCTCTTTTTTTTTTGCCCTGTGTTCTCCGCTTTACAGCCTTGGCGAGCAACGTCCTCCCCCTCCCCGGCCTCCCCAGGCATCATTAAGTCCTCCAATACCAACCCCTAAATAATAGTAACTATGATATCTCTCTAATCATCACCTCATTCTCTTTTGTCATTCCCAGTACACCCTGGAGTTCTCACCTTTTTAGATTTGGACTGTTCTGAGAATGGAATTTTTGAGAGCCAGTGTTGCCCGAACCAAGTGGGATGTGCCCCAACCTTTAGTCAGGAGCCCACTGATAGAGAGTATCGGGGAACGTGTCTCGGAAGCCAGGGTGTGCAATTGGTTCTAATCTCGCTGGTACAGTATGATGGTCTCTGTTTTTTTTTTGTTTATTCAATTTCAAGCCCTGCTAAATTCGCCCTTTGGTGAAGTAGTTGTTGTCGAGTTAGAGGCCTACGCTCGTTTGAGAAGATCCACAACTTATCCCTTCTTTTTTTTTTTACCGCTAAGATGATACCTGAGAAACATACTCTCCCGCGGCTTAACCACATCAAAGCAATAGCAATAACCTCTTCAAATATCACATCACCCTCTCACAGTGACACCCCCGGTACACTTCAGAGTTCTTATCTTGTTGGGCCCACCGTTTGGCGGAGTTGTGGTTCTAGTTCAATGTCTGTAGTGCCTTCTTTTGATGGGTGTAATACTCTTTTTTGTTGTTGCCAAGTTCGCGCTCGGTGTCATTACTCGAGCACGGCTTGGGAGCAAATTAGTAATTGGGACGCTATGGCAACCAAAAGCCATAGTTGCAGCATAGATGTTAATACAACTCTTTCAAGCCCACGCTCAACGCCTCGGCTTTTCTCCCTTAAAATTCATCTTTTAGAGTGATAATTATACAGCGTGCAAACACTTCGAGGACGGTGTGCGATTTATGAGCTTTTACACTCAAGATATATCTAGATCGAGAGTGACGATGTCCGATGCGATTGTGGTGGGTGGAAATATGGGTGTAACTCCCCCAGAAACAAGGTACCGGCATTGCTTTTGCATGCCCAGAAACCCATGGCACCGGCGCCTTGTAGTACCACAGCCAAGGGTTCCACAACACGTGACACTGGATAACATTTTCACATAATATTACGAGATCCAGGCGCGCACCTCATACTGTACTCGGGGGGTATATCAAAAATCGGAAACCGGCCGTGGTGAATCAGGGCCAAAGACGATCGAACGATGAAATGTCTAGAAAGAGAGTCAGTGGTATGAGACGCCTTAAAGCAACACTTGTTGCGCTGGGTAAGAGACAGAATGTTAGTACTATTATGGTCATACGCAAGGACTAGATTCCTTAAGAAAGAAACATCCTTTCTAGTCGCATCCAAGCCTCTAACTTATCATTATCAGTTTTGTGGTTGTTTTTTTCTTCCTACTGGTCTATGGAAAACTAATCCTTGTTATTCTTTCCGGGTTTTCTTGAGTTCTTGTCGCTCGGTGATTCGAACAAGGATACCCCTTTCTGGTTCATAATGACCCCCTCCGAGTACTGTACTGTGCTCGGGTATGGATGTGGGTGATTGGACAAACAGGGATTAGAAATTGTATGCTGATATATATAATTTCTAATCCCTGTTTGTCTGATCACCTACGTCTATACCCTAGTACCGTAAAAACTCGAATACCGTACCGTAATTGGACCATGTGCTAGGTAGTCCAAATAAGGTGTGAAACCCGTTCAAGCGGAAATTAGTGTCTTGAACCTTAAAAAATCAAGAACATTTGACGTCACACGGGGTATTTCTCAGCCCCATGCGATCGTGTCTTTTTTATAAAAACGTAAATAAGAAATAAAATATGTACAGACTCCCAATTCTGGGGACAGAAGACTAGCCGTTTCTACCATTCTTTTGCTTTGAGAAGAGGAAATCATCATGTCATCCCAACCCTGTGGCCGTACTCTCGTTCAAACGAATACGGTATGGGTGTAACCCCCAGAAACAAGCTACAGTAACCCACGGCGAAGCGAGTCCAGGGTGAGGCGAGAACGCCCAGGGAACTTTTATATGACAGGGATTACTTGTATGGGCATTCTCAATATGCCGTGGACTCGCTATGCCGTGGAATACTGTATCATACATACCGGCATTGCCTTTGCGTGCCCGGGAACCCAGACACCCTGTTGCCTTGTAAGGTAGTACGATACTACAAGAACCGAAGCTAAGGGATCACAACACGTAACACTGAATCCATTTTCACCTTTTCACATTTTTTGCATTACCTACTCCGGCTCCCGATTAGAAGTGGTCTCATTTTTCCGATCGGTTGGGCGCGGATCATCTGGGAGATCGGAGCTGGTGCTGCAGGTAGCGGAGGCTGTGTGGGGTGGTTGCCAGGTGGCAAGGGCCGTTGGTTGGTTTGGTTGAGAAAAATATGATACTTCGGGTACGGGAGTTCTCCTAAATTCCCACCAATCCGGTCGTTCTAAGATTTGTTAATTCTTATATGAAGCTTAAAGTTACCAAAAAACAAAAAGGATTCCGCGTCAGCGTGTAGAAAAAGAAAATAGAAGGCTAAAAATCTGACAACATCTGCAAGTCCCAGCCGGTGACACCCTCTCCTAAATTTCCACCAATACGATCGCCTATGATAGTATCGTACCCGCATTATTTGGTTTAACTGGAAACGGCGCTACAGTAGAGCAGCCGAACAATGCTTACCACAATACGGTACGCGAGTGAGATTTGCAAGAAAGTTTCCCACTAGGGTTAGATTTTAATGATCATTTGCCAAATGGCGCTATTTCGACCAAGGCTTTTACTTTTTCAAGGGAAAGAATTTCCTGTCGGGGTTTACTCTCACTCGCCTATTGAGCCACACTTTATTTGACTCCTCTAGCGCCATTTCCAGTTTAACCAAATAAGTTACACGACGAAACTGGACCGGTGGCGAACAGTAATTTTTCGTAACCCTAACCTCGATAATTCACTTTTTGCCCACCAAAATACCCCTGTTCGCCACCGGTCCAGTTTGGTCGTGGGTACTTGGCGATTCATAAAGTATTCGGATGCCAAGCCGCCAAGATTGGCCTGTTCCAGCGCCTTGGCATCCGAATACTTTATGAATCGCCAAGTACAGTACGGTGGGGACTGTAATGCTGTATTTACTCGTAATCCACTATCTTCGTATGCAAGGCTATCTCTATGATCAGAGACAAAATCCCCCAAGAAGGATTAGTGTTTTCCTCACACGGTCAAGCCTGAGTGTGCTGAGCGTGCTGGATCTCGCTAACTGGTATTCGCAATTCTGTTAACCTCTGAAACCTAGAGTGGGTTGAGGCAGGGATTGAGGAGATAGCCTTGCAAACGGAGATAGTGGATTATACGAGTAAATACGGTAATTGCTACACCAAGCTTACTAAAAAACAAAACAAAAAAGATTCTGCGGGAGCGTGTGGAAAAAACCTACAACATCTACAAGCCGGTAGCACCCTCGCCTTCTCAAACCTAACCCTTACTCCCTCCTGTTTTCATCGGGGGTTTGGCTAGGCGGGGATGCTCTGTGCTAGACTAGAAGTGTAGACTACTAGTGGTGGTGGTACTAATGAGTATACAAGTATATTTCCAATTCCTAGATTCTCCTCTCCCGTAGTGCTGGGTTCGGCTTTGGACTGAGGGACGGGAGCATGGTTATCCAGGCTATTAGATAGTTCAATTAGCCCTCCGCCCCTATACCCAGGTTTGACCATCGATTTGCAAGTCAGAACTGGCTCGAGCCTCAAGCAGAGTTTCCTCTAGCTTCATCCTATGCAGGCATAGTTCACTATCTTCCGAGCCCCAACAGTTTTGCTCCTACTCAAATCCATTCGAAGACATCAGGATCGCTCACGAAGCGGACATCTCTCATTTCTTGGCTTGAGGAATAGCTCTCGAGCCTGCTTCACTGTGCAGTAGATAACCCTTCTATGATGAAGTGCCATTTTTCATCATTTTTCATCATTTCTAGTAGGTCTTGTTTGGGATCGTTGTAGTGTCTGAGCGAGGTTGTTCTGATAAGTTCCCGATAGACATTTGCTCGATAATAGCGTGGTACTGTGGACACCGTCGTCCATCGACGGCCTCCCTGCCTCGTGGCTTGGCCGACTCGGCTACATGCGATTGGTTGCCGAACTTAGCGTAGTGCGGGGGGCTGGGAAGAGGAGAAGTGCTCGGAGAGTAGGTCCCCACATTTCGTCCCGTAGCCATTGGATAAGATGATTCCAGCTTACCATTCCAGGGCCATCTCTCTCCAACACCTATCAACGCCTACGGAGGTACAGCTCCTAAGTTTTGTACTCGAGTATGTTCCACAGGGGGTAATGGCAGCAAACCTCGCTTGTGGAACATGCAAAACTTAGGGTGGCGAAACAAGGATTTGGAGTGAAGATCGATAAGGGGTAGTCTAGGTGGAAAAATTAGGGTGTTATCATACATAACACTATTAATCTTGAGTAGTTGCACTCTGTGCTAGGCTGTTATTCTAAATCTATGGATTTTTATTAAAATTGTATATGCCTAAGCTGAGACCAAGGGAGGGGGAATTAAGGCTTCTTGAATAGTTCTTTTAGGAGGCTAATAGAAATGGAGAGATTGAACTGCATACTGATACTTGAAGATACCAACTCCTTCCACCAAGCATAGAATTTTTCCACTGATGCAAACTGTCTCCTAACTACCCCACATGATCTTGCCGATCTTTTTTTCCGTCCTTTATGACTATACCCGAATACCTCCGTACTCGAGTACGTCCTCTCAGTGGCACCCAATGACGTAAGCTTCACAGAGGATCGGCGCAAGCGCTACTGTATTGGGAACACCGACACAGCCCACCAATGCGGGGCAGTTTTGCCCCTTTTTTCGAAGGGGTTTTTTAGCCTTACGGAGGTGCCTTGTACCTCCCCATGTGTGGTAAGCAAAACTGCCCTGAAAAAAATGTATCAACATTCGACCACTGTATTTCCAAAAAACGACCCCTATCGATAGAGAATCAATTACTGTAGAGGATAACCCCGAGGTCTAATCCCTAAAAGTGCTTGTATTCTGGTTGAGTACTCGAGTGGTAGTAGCGGTAGAACACCACTTGTATAATAGCGGGTTTTATGCCGTTTGCATCATCCGAGGGCTCCGAAACGCGCACCCAGCCGATTAATCAAATTTTCTACGACAGTAGCACGATACCTACCTAGCTTCCACCAGCTGGGGAAAAAAATGTGACCCGGTCGTGCAGCACTTTCGTACCCGAGGCGAGAATATATCGCTGTCCTGTGGTGGTGGTATCGCGAGGAATGTAGGTCTCGGTTATTCAAACCTCTGCCCTAGTCACACGTGACTTCATGCGCCTTCACAATACGTCACTCGTGGAACCTCATTCGGGAGCCCTCCATGAATGCCTATGCTGTTAGCTTACACTGCCTTACAAAGTTGGCTGAGATCTCCGGAGCTGGTGGTTGAAGTAAGTCCCCAATTGGACGTTTTCGGATTGGTCTGGGTTGGGTTGCGACAACCAATACACCCCGTCTTTTCGCAACAAACGTGACCCTACGGTACTAGAGTGCCTAAGAAGTCTGTTTGTTGCTTCTTTAGTCTTCCTCCTATTTATCTACCAATATCTCAAGATTGCCCCATGTGTAGAACATGTCATAGTAGCAATGATCAGTGTTCCCAACGGGCCAGGCGGGCCAGGCTTCGGTAAAGCCGGGCCTGGCCTATAAAAATTCTCTGGGGCATGGCCTAGCCGGAGCCTGTAGGCTTGGTAACGCCTGAGCCTGGCCGGGCCGGGC
>Ga0307507_10003228_pt1 | contig 32141 bp, 6 predicted proteins | sample 7_EM_MG_FD_207223 | JGI IMG/M metagenome (GOLD analysis project Ga0307507, IMG submission 207223) | Populus trichocarpa ectomycorrhiza microbial communities from riparian zone in the Pacific Northwest, United States - 7_EM | ecosystem: Host-associated > Plants > Roots > Unclassified | place... | reverse complement strand
TCGGCTTCCTGTCAGGAACCTGTCAGGAGGTCGCCCGGACCACACGGACCACACGGACCTCCAGGACCTCCAGGACCTCCAGGACCATCAGGACCTCCAGGACCATCAGGACCTCCAGGACCTCCAGGACCTCCAGGACCATCAGGACCATCAGGACAATCAGGACCATCAGGACAATTAGGACAATAATTTAAAATTTAAATTTAAAAATAAGGTATATTAATGCTCTTATATTTACAGCCAGCTAATAAATATAAAAACCAGTTTAATTTTAGACCCTATTCTATATACAGGATACTTTAAGGAATCTAAATAATCCAAATCCTTCCTGCCTACCACCTGCGTCGCGATTGATCGAGGAGACGAGGGGTAAGGCTCTCGCAGAGGCTCCAAACCGTCAATTGACGGTGTTCCCGATGATCCGCCGGCCGTGTACTGATTTCCTAACTAGGCCTAGTGCCTGTCTGCCTGCCTGCCTGCCTGTCCTGCCTGTCCTGCCTGTCCTGCCTGTCCTACCTGTGTCTAACCGTCCTACCTGTTCGTGCCTACCTGTCTGTACCTGCCTGTCTGTGCCTACCTGTCTATGCCTGCCTGTCGTGCCTACTTGTTGTCTATGCCTACCTGTCTGTATCTGTAATTCGGGGGAGAAGTCGGCCCGATCGAAGGCTCTGCTTGATTCGATTGCGATTAATTGTATTAATTCAAATCGTTCTCTATGGGCGTTTGCTGGCTGTACGTTTGAACGATGGTCGTCTGGGGTGCCTCTCTAAGAGGCCCTGATTCGATTTGATTCGGTAACAGGGTGATATTGAGGCTCTGGTTCGATTCGATCGATCGATTGAATTAATCGTGGTGTTCGCTGGCTGGTCGTTCAAACGATTATCGTCTGGCTCTGGCGACGGTCGTATGGTTCTGGCGACGGTCCTCTCCTACCTGCCTACCTACCTACCTGTCTGCCTACCTCCTACCTACCTACCTACCTACCTGCCTGCCTGCCTGCCTGCCTGCCTGCGTCAGAGTCTGGTTCAATTCGGGGGAGGAGTCGGCCTGATCGAAGGCTCTGATTGATTCGAATCGTTCTCTATGACCGTTCGCTGGCTGTACATTCGAACGGCAGTCGTCTGGGGTGCCTCCCTAGGAGGCCTTGATTCGATTCGGTGACGGGCCGATATCGAAGCTCTGGTTCAATTCGATCGATCAATTGATTGAATCGTTCGTGGTGTTTACTGGCTGGTCGTTCGAACGGTCGTCGTCTGGTTCTGGCAACGGTCGTCTGGTTCTGGCAACGGTCGTCTGGTTCTGGCGACGGTCGTCTAGCTCTAGCGACGGTCCTCTGCTGGCTGCCGTTCTAGTGCCTCCTAAGGTAACGTGGGCAACGGGGTTATGACGGTCCATGGGGTTATGACGGTTTTGAACACCAAAATTGTAACCGACTACGGTACCCTGCCAAACCACCACTGTTTTGCCTGCGTATTGCCTACGTATTGTCTGCGTATCACCTACGTATCACTTACGTATCACGCTGTTTTAGTTACGTATTAGTCCCCCCTTTCATTTATTTCCATACCTTCCTCGTGTATATAGAGAGGCTCTAGAGCTACATTTTACAATCAAGTCGTTCACTCAATTTTCTCTACACTGCACTGTTACAGTTATGACCCCGGATTGCACCACCTGCTGACCAATCAAATACTACCTTATTCAAGAAGTCACTACTTCTACTACCTTTGCAAGTGTCTTGAACTTCTTCACCTATTAAACGAACGGACGATCAAACCTAACCGACGAACGTACTAGAACGAATAGACGAATCAAATTATCAAAATAAGGTTTCGCTAAGACGCTAACCTGGACCCTACGGAGCGTCTCCGGGCACATTCATCCCACACAACCGTGATTAGTAAGCGATTAGTAATCCCGCACGGGCCACTATCGCCAACTTGAATTCCGATTTGAATAACAAAGCACTATTTACACGTGTAATACTCCAATATTCGGCCGTCTATTTCAACAGGGTCCTTTCCCTTTTTACTACCACGTGTGCGCTTGGCCTTAGGGGACCTAATAGCAAGTGCGCTAGCTTTATGGGCCTCATGCGCGTCTATAGAAGCTCCCTATCGCGATCGCTTTAATTTTAATAGAATGCTAACCTCTTTAGGCTTAGGATCACTAGGACCCTTATTAGTATCACTTACAATTAATATAAAATTACCATGAGCTAATTAAGTATAGGTTCTTTGAGCTCTAGTATGCGCCGCTCTGCCAGATTAATGGAGTAGGAGAGGTGGCGGCTCTTAATAATTGGCAGGTGCTAAATAGTTCTTAATAGGCTCCTTCTCACCAATATTTTAGTAAGGGTCGTCCAATATAGTACCTTAGAGTACTTCTGCGTTATTAAGCCATAAGTTATTGTCCTCCCCTGCTTTTAAAATAACCACCTCGTCCTCTAACCCCCCTAAAACTTCGTTATATAGTACCGACGGCTCGTTAAACGGTTGCTGCTTATCCTCCTCGATATCCATATCTACTTCATCGGCTGGCTCTTTGTTTTGGATTAGAAATTGGCTAAGATCTATACCGCCGCTTGGTACCTGCTCCTTCTGCTTCTAGGCCTCCTCCTACCTTTCCTTTTAGAGCTCTTGCACAGCAACGTTAGTAGCACGTTCAGCAATCTCAGCACTTATTTTACCCCGCTGGTTGGCCTTACCATGCTTCTTTTTAGGTGGTGGCTGCCAGCGAGCCTTTAGAGGAACCTTAAATAGAGCGCCCTTAGGTAGTAATTAAAGCTCTATCTATCTAGTTAAAATAGCCACTTAGGCCACCTTAAAGTCTTTAAATTTATTAGCAAGCTCGCTCATTTCTTTAGCAGGAAGGTCCTTAATAATATTAAGGAGGCGGAGAACTAATAGCCGGATCCTAGTAAGAGCCTCTAGGTGCCCTAGTAGTAGGTCACCCCGGAACGCCATATTCTTAATATATCGCGGCTGCCAATCTAGAGCGGCAATTAGCTTTATTGCGATACACCAGCGAGGGTAGATTAAAGCCGGCAATATAGGAAGCTTCTGCATTAAGCACCAAATAAGCATATGGCGACAGGGGAGGCCATATTAGTAAGGGTCCTCGCAGTTGCAGTCGTCCTACTTCCATTCCTAATTGGCCCACTCCTGCTTTTCCTTATTTGTTAAAGCTCTCGCGCCACATATAGAATTAAAGATTCGCTTAAGCGCATAGTGTATTACTACACCATTAATTTGCGCGAAGTGGTGCTAAAAAAGATCTAGGGTGATAATTTAGGGGAGGGACATTTCGGATGTATATTTGGATTTAATCAACTCCTTATATAATATTAAAATCCACCTCTTTAGCTTAATTATAGTATCCTCAAGACTTAATTGATAATTGGTAAAGCATTTTAATCCTCTGTTAATACCCTCGCCTTATTAGCTTGCTGCTGTACCTAAATTTAGAAGGTATCTAGTAAGGGAGTAAGCAGTTAAGGAAAAGTTAACGTTAAAATAAGGTTTTTAAGCCAGGGAACAGAATGTCACCACGAGATATTTGGATAAGCTTTACTATAGGCCGGCCTATAGTAAAGCTTATCTAAATGCCTTATGGCGACATTCTGTTCCTATCACGGGACGTAGGCAATGGCTACAGAGCGTATATATTCGAGGAGTCTACAAGACGTTGCGCAATCGATCGTAAGGATCGAGGGCGTAGGAAGGTAATATACTACGCGTAGCTGACGTAAGCTGTACGCGAAGCGTATACAAGGGCACGGGGTTCCGCTAGGGAGTCTCCTATAAAGGCTCCTACGGCGGCGTTCCATAACACTACCCCCCCTCTTATAGAGGCGGAGCTCCGGCGACGCTGTGGTTACTATATACATGTAGAAGGAACGCTTAAGGCATAGAGAAGGAAAAGAAATAATGCTAAAGGGGTTAGCGGTATGGAGTTCTGCCAGCTCTAATTATTAAATAGACTAATTAGGATTTTCTATCCCTAGGATAGAAAATCGCTATTAGCTTAGTAGAAGGTGGTAAGCTAAACTAACATCTTTACAGTCCGCAGCGTTATTGCGTAATAAGGCTTGGCACCCAAGAATTTAATTAATTAGATAACTTTAACCGGCGGTTAAAGTTCCTGGACATCTTAACGATTTTTCGGTTACGTAATAGCAATCTACGGCAATCTAACGGCAATTTGCCCTTACATGGCAGTGTACAACGATTAAACTCTATAAGGGCTCCCATAGAGGATTAGGCACGAAATCTCTACTTAGGCCTAGTTTCTGTGGATTTACGTGGTAAAAGTCGCTAATTAGGTCCTTTGCATTTTTAAAGTCTTTCTATAGTTGCCATTCTGGCTGATCTATGTCAAATCCTATATAGATAGCTCTATAGTAGAGCCGCCATCCTCTGCCTTTGCCAAAGTATTTAGAGTTAATAATTTGTTTAATAGTCCACTCCTTATGGTTCTCGTCTTTGTTCTCGTCTCGGATTAGTACTAGTGGGGGTTTAGGCTATATCTATCCTAGTAAGGGGTTAGGCTGGTGAAGGTGTAGTAGCTATAGGTAAAATATAGGCCATATCCCACGGGTGGCTAGGGCCGGCGGGAGCTCTAGCTTATATATAGCTCCCCTATTAATAACTTGTTTAATCTAATAGGGGCCGAGGTTCTTATAATTAAGTAACTTTATAGGCCTCTATATAGAGATATTGCGTGTATCTAGCCATACCTAGTCGCCAACACGTATCTCTGGTGGTGGCGTTCTATAACGGTTAGCGAAGTAGGCCTGCTTTACTTAAGCCCAGGCCATTTCTCCCCTATAGTAGTCGAGTAGATTTTTTATGCGGTCTATATACTGGTCGGCAAGTAGCATCTTAAGGTGTTTTCCGTATAGCAGTTTCTTATTAATAGGTTCTGGTGGCTCTATGCTAGATTGGAGGTGATAACCCTTATTCGCAAAGAACGGAGTAAGTCCTATAGTGGCTAAGACGTAGTTATTGGCTGTAAACTTGCCTAGTAGGAGGTGATCTACCCAGTTATCCTAGCTGTAGGCAACGACCTGTTATAAGTACGCCTTTATACTAGCGTTGGCGTTTTCTGGCTATCCCATAGTCTTATAGTAGAAGGATGTAGACATCTTAACGGAGATACTAAGACGTTAACAGATCCGTCTCTATAGGTTAGAGTCGAATTGCGTGCCCCAGTCAGATGTAATGGAGTTAGGTATCCTATATAGTTGGTAGACTTCGCGAAGAAAAGCGTCTGCGACGTCGTTAACGGCTATGCCTTCGGTTGGGACGTAGTGACGTTCCTTTATAAGTCGGCATATTATTATTAGGATGTTCTTGTAGGTACAACCGTGCCGTTTATAGGGTAGTAGGTTAGTAATAAAGTCTATAGCTATATCTGCCCACCACCGTATAGGGATTGGTAGCGGGTGCAGTAGTCCTTAGTACTTAGTGCGAAAGGCCTTAGCACGCTTGCAGCTATAGTAGGCGCTTATAAAGCGTTTAACTAAGTCTATTATCTTAGGCTAGAAGTAGTATCGGCTAAGGAGTTTGTAAGTTCCTCCTTTGCCTAGGTAACTACTTAACCGGAGGTTATAGGCTATCTAGATTAGTTGCCGTTATAAGTCTTCTAAATTGGGGATAAATAGACAGCCTTTATAGTAGAGTCTGTTCTTCTTTACTTTTAAGGCTACTATATTAATTTGGCCTAAGTTTCAGAGGCTAGTAGGTAGCTTATAGGCGCTAACAGTTTTCGCAGTAATAAGTTAGTGTAATAATGGGTTAATAGAGATGTTATATACAGCAGCAATAAGCTTATTAATTTTAGGGGGCGGCTTTAAGTCCGTAGCGTGAAGCTAAGGTGTAGATGGTTCTGTTATAGGTAGTATACTAGGGGCTAGGTTTCTTGCTTTTAGGATTATCTGCTATTAGAACTAATTATAGGGGTCGTCCTTTAACTAAGGAAGATCTTATAAGCGGCGTGTTAGGCTATTAGGTTTTGTGCCTTATACTCCTGGCCTGTATATAATTTTAAAGTTAAAACTAGAGAGGAACTCGTTCTAATGTGCTTAGCATTAGTTTAGCTACTTTATAGTTATAAAGTATTTAAGGTTGCGATAATCCATAAGGACTTTAGTTAGCTGGTTAGGTTCTGCTAAGAAGAGTTCTGGTTAGAATTCTTTAAACGCTTATACAATTGCAAGGAGTTCTTTGTTATAGATTTTATAGTTACACTCTTATAGTATAAGCTTAGACGAGTAGAATGCGACTAGGTAGAGGAAACTATTATTGCCTATCTAGGAGAGAATGCCTGCGTTAACATAGTCTGAGGAGTCGGTTTTGAGATAGAGTTGTCGTCCTAGTGTAAAGTGAGCTAGAATAGGTGCTTTAGTAAAGGTATTTTTAAGGTCTTAGAACGCCTTCTTATAGTTAGGCGTCTAGGTAAAGTATAGGTGCGTTTTTCTTCCTTTTGTAGAAAGGCCCTTTGTTCGCATTATTGCTATAAGTGGTGCTACTACGCCTAAGAAGTTGTATATAAATTTCTAATAGAAGTTGGCAAAACTAAGGAAGGCTTATACATCCTTAATACAGTTAGGAGCTTACCATTTAGTAATTATACATACCTTCTTGGGGTCCATACGGACACCCTTAGTAGTAACAATTAGTTTAAGGTATTTTACTTCTATAACTAAGAATTTGTACTTCTTTAAATTAATATAGAGTCCTACTTCCCTAAGGCGCTATAGGACCTTTTAAACGTGCTTAGTATGCTTAAAAGGGTCGTCACTATAAATAAGTATGTCGTCCAGGTATGCCAAGCAGAAGACGTTAAGGTAGTTCTATAAGGCGTTATTAATATAGCTTTAGAAGGTGCCTGGGCCGTTATATACGCCGAAGGGCATAATAGTATATTTAAATTAGCTAAAGCGCGATGTAAATGCGGTTTTCCATTCGTTGCCTTCCTATATTCGGAGATAGTTAAAGGCGGCGATAATATTAAGCTTAGTATAGATTTTGGCTTAACTAAGCCGCTTAAGGGTCTTATGTATAAGCGGTACTAGGTATCAGTTTTTAATTATAATGGCGTTAAGTCCTCTATAGTTAACGCAGAATTGGATACCTCCTCTAGGCTTCTTAGCAAGAAGGATAGGGGCGGCTGCTAGTAATATACTAGGACGAATAAACCCTTTATTAAGGTGCTCGTTAATATACTTTTTTATAACTAGAAGTTTGTTTTTTAATATTAGGTAGAGTCTCTTATAAGGTAGTATTTTTCCTTATTTAATGTTAATGGCATAGTCATTAGGTTAATATAGGGGAAGTATATCTACGCCCTTTTATAAGCACATGTTGATAAAGTCGTGGTACCTCTTAGGAAGGAGCTTATAGAGTTCCTTGTTAGTAAGTCCCTTTTTAAGCTTTATAAACTTCTTAAAGTCCGAGGTTAAAAGTTTATTGAGTTCTATAGGCATATCGTCCTCTAGGAGGTCTACCAGATCTATCCTATTGCTATAGAGGACATAATCCTGTTCTTTATTGAGTTCGTATAGCTGTAAGTAGGAGGCTGCTGTAACAACCCAGCTCTTCCTTTATGCTATGTAATAGAAGGCTGCGGCACTAACGTGGTAACAGTTAGTCGTGGGTGGTGTAATTAGAGGTTCTTTAGGTTAATATCCTAAAAAGTAGGTAGAGGCGGCTAGGCTATACCCTAGGCAGGTCTCTCTACAGTAGTTAAAGTTAAAGGTCACTTCTTTTTTCTTCCAATTAATAATAGGGTTATGCTGCTCAAGCCAGTTCATTCCAAGGATAATAGGGTAATTGGTAAGTAGTGTAACATAGGCCTAGAGCTCTTCTTGGTGTCCATTTATATCCAGGTAGAGTTGTGCCATATAAGTAATCTTTTATATAGTACAACTACCGTCAGCGAGTTGTAGGGCGCGGGCTTTAGTAAGGGGTAAGGTTGGTAGGTTATATTTATATATAAATTAGGTATTTACAAATTTATTAGTAGCTCCGCAGTTAATTATAGAACAGTCTTTATATTATTTTTTAGCAGTTGTTCCTATTATAGGTAAAACTATCTATTTCCATCCGTCTATTTTTACTGAGTTATCTATTGAGTAGGCTGATATATAGATCCCTCTATTATTAGGGTGTCCCAGCTCGCGACTTAGGGCTAGGACTAAGCATTTCCTACTACTTCCGCTGCTGCTGCTTCTTTATCTTGTATAGTAATGGTATATAGTGAGGTATTCGGTGTTTAAGGTGTAAAGTTAGGTGTTAGGCGGCAATTACTAAACCTAGCTATTAGGCAGTTTAGGTTTTCGCAATAATAGCCTTCTTAATAGCATCTATAGCAGCGCCCTAGCTTCTAAAGTAGCTCATACTCTCCATCTAGGAGTTTACGTAGGAAGGTTAGAATAGAGAGGTTAATATTAGCTCCAGTAATAGTATTAGTAGTAGGCGTTAGTAACCTAGTGTATATAGGTATGGTTGGTCCGAAGGGCTTTTATATAGGAGCCTTTGGGCGAGGGTTAGCAGTAGAGATCTAATTTAGCTATTGTTTAATCTTCTATAGGGCTGCCACTATGCTATAAACGTCATTGTAATTATAACTAGTGGTAGCGTAACTAAGACGATAGGTGACCTTTTTAAGGAGGTCTTTCTGGTCTTTAGCGTTATCTTAAGAGAGGACTCCAGTGTATTCTTGGAACTTGACATAGAACTCGTTAAATAACTTAGTGGGACTTATCTTTAGGGCGCGTAGTTTGGCTTGACTGGTGGCCACTAGGTCGTAGTTGTGATATATTAGGTTAAGATTATTAAGAACCTTATAGTGGGACTACCACTTCTAGGGGCTATTAGTCTCCCATTAGGTAAAGAGTCTGTTAAATGGGGTACCCTTTATACGCCTAATAATATAACCAATCTTGGTATCCTCCCTAGGAAAAAGGTAGGCGCTCTAGGTTAGTTTCTTGCGGATTTACATCTTCCAGTGGCTATATTTCTTGCGGTCTCCCTAGAAGACTAGGGGATTAGGGTATTATATATTAGACCCCGCAATTATGGCTTAAGTTTGGTCGCTATTATAGGGGTTGTCCCTATTAGGTAAAGCTGCTTAACGCTAACTTTTGGCTAAGTATTAGGTGGGTAAGGTTGCCGGAGGCGTAGGGACTTAAGTAGTATAGTGCGTAGTAAGGAGGTGCTTAGCATTATTACAGATGTGCTCGTTAAGCTAAGACTATAGGTATTTAATTATGCCCTCCTTCTTAGTAACCTGGGCAATAAGTATAATCTTAGCTTTCTTTAATCGTTAAACGTCGCGCTTAGATATATAGAGGTTATCTTCAGTCTTTTAGCGTATGTTATTAGCAAGTGCCTCACTAGCTTATAAGTCTTAGATAATATTATAATCTTAGACAGCACGCAGTTCAGCTCGCGTAAGCTTTAGGTAGTAGTTCTATAGAAGGTGGTAGTATTTGTTAGGTTCTCGTGCTACCATTTATATAAACATCTCGGCGTCTCGTATTTTAATTTTAATAGGTAGCTGCCCTTCTAGTTGCTTTTCCGTAGCTGTATAATCAATAAAGGATAAGACGTCGTTGGTGTCTATCTCGTTAAGGTCGTTGCTGTGGCCACCTATACCAATAGGGGTGTACCCATCCTGCTAGGCTGGTTGACTCTTATCGTCTTTAAGGTGGTGCTGGGTGCTTAGGGGTACTTATAGTTATAACTCTTCTAAGCCGCTAGGCTTGCCCTTAGGGGTTAAGGCTAGGGTTAATAAATTAAATTCTCCTAGGATTAATTGGCGTTATAAGTTAGGTTAAGGTATTAGGTTGCTCTTTAGGCTTAACATAGTGGCTAGTAAGGAATATCGTCTTACTATTATAGTGCAGAGGTTGCTTGTAGACACGCTACTTCTGGCAGCGCCTACAGTATTATAGAGACGTAGAATTGGTCATAGGCTAGGTGTCAGTGGTAAAAAAAAGGGCGCAACGTAATGTTACGGGACGTAGGCAATGGCTACAGAGCGTATATATTTGAGGAGTCTATAAGACGTTACGCGATCGATCGTAAGGATTGAGGGCGTAGGAAGGTAATATACTACGCGTAGCTAACGTAAGCTGTACGCGAAGCGTACGCGAGGGCACGGGGTTCCGCTAGGGAGTCTCCCATAAAGACTCCTACGGCGGCGTTCCGTGACAGTTCCCTAGCTTACTAAAACTTACCTAATATAACAGGTAATCATCTGGCTCTCCTTTTTAACGTATATAGTCTAAAACCACACCTTATCGCATAGGTGTAGCTTGTCCAGAACTGCCTTTTAATTGGCTTTAAGCTCTGCTACCATTTTAGATTTTAGGTAGGGCTAAAATAGTTCCTTTACTACCTTCCTTTCTTCCGCTGAGTAGCTATGCGGCCTTTTGGCCTTTGTCTAAATCCCCTTATTAATCCACTTCTTTATTGCCTTCGCGGCATGCCACTGGCAGTACTAGAGAACAACTGCGATTAACTGCCCTACTAATAAGGCGGCTGCAAGGCCCTTACCAAAATTAGTAATAATAACTTTAGGTAGCCGTTTCCAAAGTTTCTGCTAAGCAGACTCTAGTAAAAAGGTCCAATCCAGCTAAAACTCGCTCTTAATAAACAATTGCATTGCTAGAAAAGAGGACCCTATATTAGTAACACTAGTAATAATAGCCAATAAGAGCTTAAATTAATTAGTATTAAATATAGCATCCATTTGGCAGCCAAAGTTAGTAATAAACCTTTATGCCAAATCTACCTAGATAGGAAGCCAGAACATAAGCTGCTAGAGACTCCGGGTAATTAGACAACCTAATTCTAGATTAATCGTGTAGGTATATTAAGACCGGTACTCAAATCTATGCTAGTAGAGAAGCAGCTTAAGCGCGCTAAGCGCTCGCGGTTGGCCCTCAGCTCCACTAGGAAGGCCGCTTAACAATTGCGTTAAGCTATAGTATTTCTTCTTGCTTATATGTAACTCTCGGGCAGAAAGCTAACGCTATATAGTAAGGTAGGTCTCCCAAGTTGCCCTAAGAGCGTAGGCTTCTATGGCTGCCTCTTTAGCCTCTAGTAGTTAATCCTAGTAGCCAATATAAGCAAGAGGATTTGCGACGAAGTTGTGTTTTAAAGCCTCTGGAGTATCTAGATTAGAGTGCTTAGCACATATAATAGTTGCCACCCATCCTTTAATATTACCTATATGGCCAGGAAGCTTCTTCTAGGCCACCCAAATACACCAGCCGTAGTTCTTTTAGTGTACCTTAGTAGCCTCTCGCTGCCGGTTGCTATTTTTACCACAGAAGTCGTCTAACTTGCGGTAATTCCGGGTATGCTTACTATGGTGTTTACAGCCAAAGACACAATGCGGCCGTAGAGTGGTTTTATTACCTAAGGACAGTGTAACAATAAAGAAGCCTTTACTAAAGGCGTAGTCCTGGTATTAATTAAACGCGGCGTTAGGATCCTTAAAGGTCTCACCATTATATGGCTCTAAAAGGTGGTAGGCGGGTATAGAGTTAACTACCTTTTTTACTACTAGAGCCAGGTCCAGGTGCAAACGGTAGTTTAGCTGCCACTCTGGATGTTAAATCTCAACTTCTGGCGACGGCGATTGAAGCTATAGCGGAAGAGGATTATTTATATCGTGTACCGAAGGAGCAGAAGCAGCACGACATTCATAACCGCTGGGGGTTGGAGTTCTAGGAGGGGGTAGAGGAGAGAACGACTCCTGCGTAGAGGCCTGCGCCGAGCTCTCTATACCTGCATACCATGGCCGGCGAAGCCAAGATGGGGTCAACGGAGCCTAAGAAACCTTATGCTAAGCAGCTGGAGCAACCTGGTGAAGGGGGGGTGGGGTATTAAGGACTTCAATAGGGTTGCTCTGGTGATCACCAGGTTTTCGTACCGGAGCAGCAGAGGCAGTATGGGCAGTATAGGCAGTAGGGCAACGCTATAGGAGCTCATTAAGGTTAGAAAGAGTCGAATCGATATTAAACAAAGAGCTATCGGCCATGCTATATAGTAGGAAGTTGATATAGGCTTTGCAAGGTATAGATTTGGAGCGACTTTGTAGTAGAAAACTTCCAGAAACTTGCTATTAAAGTCGTCCAACTTCGGCGTTATATCTTAAACCTAGCACTAATGTTTACTTTATAAGCTGTTTAGGGCTTTTAGTCTATATAATAAGCTATCAATTCCGCGCCCTAAACCAGTCTATTTACCACGTAGTTGCATAGATATTCTATAATGTAAGTTGCGGTAAGGACATGCTTTTTTGAAGTTCTTCAGCCACCCCGATAGCGGCCCGTGCGGGATTACTAATCGCTTACTAATCACGGTTGTGTGGGATGAATGTGCCCGGAGACGCTCTGTGGACCCTGCCTGACCTGTTAAAATTCTAAAAATGACGACTAATACGAGCGAATCTTTATCTAAAATTAACCTTATTCTTAACAAGCCATCTAATTAGATGCAATGGTTCTTTGTTATTTAAGATACTGCTAAAACTAACAAGGTCTAGGAGTATATTAACCTATCTAAGACAAAAGACAAGCTTCCAAAGCTAGAACTACCGAAACGACCTACACCAAAAGACGTACTTCCTGCAGCTATATCGATAGCACAGCTAGACTAAACCCAGCTCACTGCATATAACCAGCTCTACGCTGAATATAAGGACGACCTATGTATACACCAGAAGAAAGAACAGGCTGTAAGCGATGTTAGTAACTATATTGTTCGATTGATATTGGCATCCTACCTTCCTCTCTTTAAAAACCTTGAAATGGTATATAAACGCCTTCAAGCACCGAAGACTGTACTCGCCCCTACCACGTTAGGTCAAAAGCACGACGTCCTAAATTAATACACGGCTCTTAAAGCCTATAACAAAAAACAGAGCATTGAAAAATGGTTAAACAGCTAGAGGAGCGTCTACAAGCTGGCAGAGGAATTGGAGCTTCCAGATATATAGGGCTTTAGGCCTTACTACAATTTCGTATAAGCCATTAAAGCTATCTCTTCTAGTTTTACAGGAGCACTAGAAGTAGACCTAATTAGGAAAGAATGAAAAAATAAAAAAGCCCTATCTATTATTGACCTTATTAAGGAATTTAAGGAGCACTACTGTATATAGCAAGCATCGTCTACCTTAATTGCCAATAACTCTGCATTTGCAACCCTTTAAGGCAACTTAAATTCCAATCCCAATATAGACTTAAATGGTAATTCCAATTCTAACAGCAATTCAAATTTAAATTTAAGATGGAGCAAGGAATGCATATGCGGTCTTATACATTAATTTAGTGACTGCTACTACATCGCCGAGCACAAGCGCCCTCAAGGATGGAGACCAAGGGCGGACGTCTAAAAGAAGGTAGATAAAACAATCTTATCTACACCTTAGATCAAACGCGCCGTCAATTATATCCAAAAAAGAGGATAGGAAAATAATTAAAAGAACACAGAATTTATAATTAATTTTGATTCTAAAACCCCAGCTTCTACTATACCGACTAGCCATGCTGCCGCGTTTAGTACTAGTTAAATTCCTTTTAAACTCCAGAATACCTGGATACTTAACCCTAGTGTAGATACCCACGTCTGCAACAATAAAGAAGACTTTACCTTCTCCTACCTAGCAGCAGAAGACGACTACCTGATTACTGGCGGAAATTTCGAGAAAATTCAAGCTTACGGAATAGTAACGATTACTGTTAATACACCTACTGGGAAGTCAAAATTAAAGCTATCCTATGTAGCGCTAGTACCCACCATGTTTACAAATATTGTAGCGCTATCAAGAGCTACTAATAACGACATCCATTTTAACTTAGGACGAAACTTGCTATACCGTCTAGTAACTGGCAAAATAGTCTACTATGTAAAGCGACTAGGGGGCTACTAGGCACTAATGCACAGAGAGCCTATAAATACCCTAGATTTGATAACTCAATTAACCTTCTTAATAGGAAGATTTTAGCTAAGCCAAATGGCCCGTAAACCAATCGGAGCCACAGCTACAAGATGGCATAAAATTCTCGGCTATGTAGGACCCGATGCTATTGCGCAGCTTCCTAAATATGTCATTAGCGTAGAGCTAACTGATAAACAAGCACCACTTAAAATTAAATGTAAAACTTGCTTATTAGCAAAGCACACGTAGCAGATCTCTTAAAGACAAGAACACAAATTTCCAGCTACTTAACTATTTAAACGGCTAGCATTTAATATTATCTACCTTGGAGTACTAGGATACAACGGCGATAGATATATTATGCATTTCTACTGTATATATTTAAAATTTAACTTTGTGTTTACCGTAAAGAATAGGGACAAAGCTACCGTCCTACCTACTATTTGTAAGACTTACTGCTTAATTAAAACACAGTTCTACTAAGACGTCGTCTTCTTCTAGAGCAATAACAAACAAGCACTTAGATAAACGGAAGACTCTCTAAACACGTGGTATGCAGATAAAGGCATTACCTTTAAGTGCCAAGCACCGTATACTAAAGAACAGAATGGCGGAGCAGAACGATCTAGAAGAACCCTTATAGAACAATTAAGATCTATGCAGCTGGAAGCGTCCTTACCCCTATCTCTAGGACCAGAGGCTTTCCTTGCTGCTGGCTATGCCCTCAATTAAACGCCGAATAAGCAACTAGGATGGAAAACTCCGTACAAGGTCGCCTATGGTAAGCCGCTAATACTTACCCATATACACGAATACGGTTGCAAGACCTATACGCTAAATAAACAAGTTAGAAAGGGAGACAAGCTAGCTCCTTATGCATTAATTAGACACCTAGTTGGCTACAATTTAACTAATATCTATTAAATCTGGATTCCAAGTCTCCACAAGGTCATCCAAACTAGAGATATTATATTTAATAAGACCTCGTTCTATGACCCTAAGGGTCAGAATATCAACTACCTGCTAAGGGAAGCATTAGAAGACACTATTCAGACAATTAGTCTACTAGAACCTCTTAAAGATAAATCTAAGGACAAATCTATCTTATATAGACCTACCTTGAATGCAAATCAAACAACTATATTAAGCAGCTACTGACACCTAGCAGAACAGTATCTCCGGATCTGCCAGAAACAAACGCCACACTGGGAGGACTTTAAGACGATATCTTGGATATAATTGAAACAGGTTCTACTTAGTTAAGCAGTTCACTAGAACTGTTAAATACAGCTCCACGAGCTAATAAGGTCTTGGCCAATTCTTCTACCAACCTCGTCCTACTAGAAGGTTCTAAACGAATTTAACACCAAGCGTACGCAGCAGCACTAGCTAATATACCTACCCTATTTGGTTACTACGCTGGCTTTGCCATAGGACTAGTAAAGGACATTAACCAAACTAGATCCTCCCTATATTAAGATAATCTTCCACTAGAACCAAGGAATCTAAAAGAGCTAAAAAAGCACCCTTTGACTACTGGCTTTTAAAAGGCTATGGAAAAAGAATACCACAACCTAAAATGCTAAGGGACATTCGAGACTGTACCAAAAGAAGAAGCAAGCAACGACCAAATCCTTCTACTGAAATGGGTCTTTAAATACAAGTTTGACAGCGACGGCTACCTACAAAAGCTAAAAGCTTGACTATGCGTCCGCGGAGACCTGCAGATTACTAAGGAAGAGACCTATATAGTAACCCTAGCTGCTCGAATATTCCGTGCCCTCATGGCTATAGCAGCCGCGTTCAATTTGGAGATTCGACAGTATAACGCTGTGAACGTATTTACGAATGCAAGACTAAACAAGCCAGTCTACTGTTACTGCCCAGAAGGCTTTAATTAAAACGGACATATCTTAAAGCTACTTAGGGCACTATACGGATTGAAGGTCTTACCACTACTTTGGTATAAAGAGCTTACAAATACACTGGCCAAATTCGGATTAAAGCCTGTCCTAGGTACGAACTGCCTTTACACCAATAGACAACTTATTATCTTCTTTTACGTAGACGATATTGCCGTCCTATTTACTAAAAAGGACCTTTTAAAACTGGAAGAATTTGAAGCCAAACTGCTACACTAATATAAGATCCGTGTACTAGGAGACCTACAGTGGTTCCTAGGAATTCAAATCAAACAAGATCATATAAGTAGAAAGCTCTGGCTCTGCCAAGATTCCTATATCAAAAAGATAGCTAATTGATTCAATATTTAACCAGGAAGATTTCCTAAATCACTACTTCCTGCCGAAGAACTGACTCCGTCCGACCAGTAGATGAACCCTTAAAGAACTCTAGCCTATTAGCAACGAGTCGGTTCTCTTACGCATCTCGCCGTATTTAGAAGGCCTAATATTACCAAGACGTATTCTAAGCTGGCCGAATTCCTTACTAATTCAAATCAAAAGCACCTTAATGCATTAAACCAAGCCATCGCCTATTGCCTTGGAACAAAATCTACAGCTATTAAATACTCTGGCGAAGTATTTGGAGCACACGTCTACTTCAGAAACCCTAAGGGAGAAGACGTCACCTTTTACGGAGCATCCGACGCAGCATTTGCGGACCATAAAGACACTAGACGGAGCTCTTAAGGATACCTATTTATGCTATTTAGAGGACTAATCAACTGGAAGGCAACCCTATAGCGATTAGTAACTCACTTAACTACTAAAGCGGAGCTTCTCTCCCTGTCCACGGCTGCTATTAAGATCATCTGGTGGCAACGTTTCTTTAAGGCAATCGGTCTCAATTTAGAACGCGAATTTACCCTACTATGCGACAATATATAGACCGTACGACTCCTAAGACAGGATATACCAAAGCTTAACACCAAGCTTCGACATATTAACGTCCATTAGCACTGGCTCAGACAAGAAGTCCAAAACAAAAAGATTGACGTACAATGGGTCCCTACGGATAAGATGCCTGCTAACGGCCTTACTAAAATTCTACCCCGTTAAAGGTACGAGGCGTGGATAAAGCAATTGAATTTAGTGGATATTCGATATTAAATTGCTACTGCATCATCTAATAAAGATTCTTGAACATTACCCTACTCCTAAATTGTATCTAAATTTCCTATTTTGGTATAGTTTTGACCTTCATTTTTTCTATAGCTTTAACTACACCGTCAAATCTAGGGGGGTGTGTAACCGACTACGGTACCCTGCTAAACCACCACTGTTTTGCCTGCGTATTGCCTACGTATTGTCTGCGTATCACCTACGTATCACTTACGTATCACGCTGTTTTAGTTACGTATTAGTCTCCCCTTTTATTTATTTCTATACCTTCCTTGTGTATATAGAGAGGCTCTAGAGCTACATTTTATAATCAAGTCGTTCACTTAATTTTCTCTACACTGCACTGTTATAAAAATTCCGCCAAATGCTTGTTTGCAGGCAAAATACTAGTAAAAAATATCGCACGGCATAGTCATCTTATAGAGGTTATATGAAGCGTTATTTTTGTATAATAGAGGCTCTATATTAATATTTTTTGGTGTTTTGAGGTATTAATTGCTACTTAATTAACTAGACGTCGCCTATTTCCACACTAATGTCCTTATCTGACATCTTATCGTCGTTTAGCTCACTTAGCTCATCGTCCTCTGCCTTCTCTACCCGTGTAGCCTCCTGTATAGCCTCCTTCGCCTTCTTTGCAGCTTTTTGCAATGCCTTGTAGTGAGCAGCGGCTGTAGCGGCCGCAGTAGAGGAAGCTTCTAACTGCGTCCGCATTACTGCCAAAGCCTCTGCTTTTAATGTTGCTTCCTCCGCTGCTTTATTTGCCGCCTCTTAAGCTTTATCTGTATTCTTCCTGTTCGCAATATTAGTCGCAGTAATAACCGTCTTCTGCGCCTTCTTTGCCGCCCTATCTGCCTCCCCTAATAGCTTTTGGTGTTGATCTAACAGCTTCTTTGCCTCTGCAGTAGCAGCATAAGCCTTCTTTCTTTCTTTAACCTGCGCCTTGGCGATTATAGCTGCCTCCTGTTAAGTCGTCTTAAGTGCTTCTCTTATAGCTTTGGCCTGTCCCTTAGCTTCCTTTTTAGCCTCCTTAGTGGCGACAATTGCCCTTGCCTATTTAGCAGTAAGTACTAATTTGGTAGAGAGCACTACCCGCTTCTTCTTCTTCTTAGCCCTCCTCTCTACAATATTGTTACAAAGATTGTTATTTTCTACCTGTATTAAATGTAGTCCATCCTCTAATAATTATATGTGCTCTATAAGCTTTGTAACGACTAACTTAGCTATATTGGGTGTTATTTTAGAATAGAGGATTATGTGAGCGTACCGGGCGCGATCTAAGTGGCTTTTTAGTGTTTTTGGGTGTAAAGGTGAGGATAGGAGCATTGGCTTATTAGAAGGAGGTGTAGATAGTTATAAAGATAAGGGCTGCTTTATAAGGCGCTTAAGGACATAATTAATATTAAGTGGTAGGAGACCAGCTGCTGTAAAGGCTTTGTTAATTAACTTAGGGGTATATATATAAGGTTAAATCTCACTAAGAATCTTTAGAAAATACTCCCTGTTAATACTAGTAATACCACAAGCTCTGTATTTATCAACTTTATATAAATAGAGGCGTTTAAGTACTAAGAAGAGGACAAGATTAAGAGGTTATAGGAAGTGTATAGAGTGGGGTAGAAGACATATTGGTATAATCTTATGGCGCTAATAGAGCTTAATAAAATTGATATTAACGTAACTGCTATGTCCATCTATAATAAGCAATTGGTAGCTATGATATTTAATATTCTTGTTATCCTTTTTGGAGGCTTCCTATGCTTCTATTTAATGAGTATGGCGTTTAAAATATTTAAGCCACTATATGCCCATCTTATGATTTAACCAGCTATTGTCTAACATTTTAATTATATATTCGCCTATAGCTTTCTCTACGCTTTGCTATAAAGATTCTGTATATTGCTTTCCTTTAAAGATAATAAATGGTGGTATTATCTGCCCATATATGCTAATTGCGTTAACTTAACTTACCTACTCCCTATTGCCGTTAGTCGTCTTAAAGTTAATAATATTGCCTTTTAGTACCACTACTTTCGCGTTAAGTACGAACCCTATAGTAAAGCCCATCTTATCTATATTCTAGGTGTTAAGTTCTGCGATATTATACTAAGTGGTAGCGTTAGTGTAGTTAGTAAAGAACCTCTGTATTAGATTAGGATTATTATTAGTAAGGGCTTATTCTTGTTTAATTAAACGTATATAATAAGTATAAAGCTCTTTCTGTTGTTTTAGAAAGGTAGGGACTTAATTAATACCTAAAGGTTTAACTATAAGATAGCGAGGAAGCCTAGAGTATTCGCGCTTAAGGTGTAAGGGGACTTTGTAGACAGGGGGCTATAAGGACACGATTGTGGAACAGGATAGATTGGTAAGAGAGACGAATTTTTAAGGAGGTAAGGCCTCTAGGATCGTGGAGACTATATACTACGGGCACGTGCCTCTAGCACGTAACCGGCGACCATCTAAGGGGCGTCTGGAGGTTGTCCTAAGGGCAACCTAAGGTGTCCGCAATAATATCCCTTATATTGCCCCCCCCCTTCTTGCGGTCGGCCCTTAATTGCCATTATCTTACAGTAGGGAGATTATAAGGGCTTGTCCCAGAAGGGGTTCGGAGAGATATTAGGGAGATGTTGGTATGCCGCTATATATTATCTATCTATCTAACCCCTGCTTTGAACTCCTGAAAACCTTAATAAGAAAAAAACATAACTAGAGAAAAGATGTAAGAATTGCCAGAAGACCCTTTAAAAGCCTACTAGAAACGTGCTGGTGACTACCTAAGCTAACCTAAGGATTTTTATGCAACTCTACTTCTAAGCCTTTATGCCGGTCTATAATCAATCGCGAGTGTTATAGGCAATTTGGTATTCCTAATATGGTTCCGTAGAACCTTTAGTATAGGATTTAATATACAGAGCCTTAGCTTGCTGTCGTTTTTAACTTTTAAGATATTAATCTATAATCCTTTCTCATTCTTATAGTCCTATACTATATTTTGGCGTAGCTCTACTGCCTAGTAAATAGGAGGGACACTTTACAATAGCGCCTCTAGCTATTATACAATTGTCAAGAACATTTATAACGTTGTTCTTTTAATACTATAGTATTATTTAGGTATAATTTAACCTATATACGTCTTTAATTAACGTCTTAATTGCCTTCTCCGGCCGCGTAATTAGTTTTTATAAGGAAGTAATGGCTAAATAACTTATATGCGTGTTTCCTTCCTTCTAAATTACGCTATTGTAACGGAGTTATATCGGCAAGGTTACGGCTATATACCAAAAGGGTATTAGAAGGTAAAGTATAGAGACACTTTACTTATTAAGCTTGGTTCTTTTCCTTAACACCTTACTTCCCATTATTAACCTTTGTCCAATTTTAGACGTATCTTTAATATATTATTAAGATTTTCTTTTTTTTCATTATTAATTTAATATGCCTCTTTATTCTCCTACTAACTGCTCTTCTAATCTAATTCTATAGCGTATTCTAGCCCTGCCGCTGTATATAGAACCCCAACCTCCGCTAACCCACAACTAGTGCTAGTCCTGCCTAAATAACTTTGCATATATGTCCTTAAAAGACCAGAAATCTAATAAGAAGATTCTAGATACTTGTAATAAGACCTACTATATAAGGTCTAACACCTTTAGTCCTTATAATTAATACATATATACTAAGAGTAGTAGTTGCGTTAAGGTAAGCTTTCCTATTCTTAATAGGTTTCTATTGCTAACTTTAGGCTTTAATATAGCCTAGGCCTAAGTGGCGACGATCCTTTAATATCCTTAACTACTATATCGCCTGGGCTCTCTCTTATTCTAGCGCCAATGCTAAACATCTAGGTCGAATTCAAGACTATGCCATAGCTATCTACACCGCCTACAATTCCCAGTAAGCCAGCTAGTAACGCCTAATAAGGGAACAAGGTTGGTATATTAAGGATAGGGTAAAGGATAGGGGTAATAAGAAGAAGGTTATTGTCTACCACAAGAAAAAGTTCGCGCATACATATCAAGTTTTAAAAGAGTATAATATAATGCGGTATTAGGTAGGTTACCCTTTAGGTACCTAGTGGATAGGTAACTAATAATTGCTATAGCAAGGTCTTAGTGTGGTGGTGTAGATTGGACGTCGCCTACTATCTTGGCATTTTCCTGTATTTATTGAGCTTTGGCTTTCCTCCTTTCCTCCTTATCTCATAGACATGACGAACCTACTGGAATATATTCTTTTCTTTCCTTTCTTATAGACTGCTTTACTGATTACTTTTAACTGATTATAACCGACTGACTAATAGACAGATAGACTGACTGACTAACTAATAGCATTCTGACTTCCTATCTAAGAGACACCGTACCCTTCTATATATTATTTGGCATTCCATGTGGGGACGACGGCAAGCTCTTTGGATTAGAAGTCTAGTGCTATATATACAGAAGATACGCAGGAATATACTACAACTGCTAAAGAACCGCTAGCTGTAGAAGAACAACTAACTGTAGAAGAACCGATAGATAAGACGGTAGAACTAGAGAACTAGAGAACCAGGCAGTATTAAATAGTAAGGGGAACCAAGCAGACCCTAAATAGAAAGACAGCGGAAAAGATAGACAGCTAGACTTAACGTATAGGCTAAAGAGTGGCAATAGAAAGCAAAATGGTATAGGTTAAAAGGTCTTGGGAGTTGGGTTTGGTGCCCATATTTAGAAATTTGGTGTTAAGCGAACCAGTTGGCCAATTAGACAACTACTAGTGGTTAAAATCTCGCCACCCGCGCGCGCACGAGCATGGCTAGAATGTTATTAAAGATGTAGAGATGATAAGCTAAGGGCCAATTAGTTAGATGGAAATAAGATCTAAGATATCTGGCGGTAAAGGAAGCTAGTGCTGCCCTTTAAGAATAAAGACAATACCGAGCAAGGCTATAAGCATACAAAATTAGATTTGCCTTTAAAAGCTTCCTATTCTAGCTTAGCTTTATCCTCTTTTAAGTTATCTGGATTATGTTAGCAGCGGCCCTAGAGGCACTCCGTAAGGACCTACTGCATAGAACGACAGTAGGCTAAAATAGATGGACGTATTAAGACCTGGTAGTGGTAGAAGATAAAGATTCTATACTCTCCTAGGAAGACCTCCCCTTAGGTATTAAGAAGCAGGCGCCTTCCGTTAGGGATATAGCTGTATAAGTAGACTAGCCAAAGCATGCACCTATTAATGTCCTACCAGGACAGTTATCTAGGACATCCTCTATTAAGACTATGGCTATATAAATAGACCTACTATAGCGTTTACCTGTGACACCTAGGACTAATGACCTTTAGTAGATAAAGAATAAAAGCTATAGGGATTACCTGTAAGCTTCTAAGGATACATTACCTCATAACTAGTAGTTAATGGCTTAAGACAAGATCTATATTATAGTTTAGCCTATGCCAGCCCTAGGAACTATTGGAACTCCCTACTTTACAGGGCAGAACATGTTGCAGTTTATTAAATAGTACAAACAGCTATGCACCCGATATCGTGTAATAAGTAAGAAGAAGCACCAGGGCCTTCTAGAGTACTGTAATTACTAGATAGGGGTGTGGATCCAAAGCTTGCCTAAATTTATAGCTGGTAATTAGATGGAGCTTATAAGAAAGCTTAGGGCAGAATACTAAGCAAACGACTACTACTAACACATAGAGACAAGAGACTTTATGGAAGCTTTTATTTAAAAATCTGCGGAACAGCTAGGTGAGCTGCGTCACTATATACATAACTTTACTACTATCTTAGTAAGAGTGGTAGCTGTAGGAAACCTTACTAAGTAAGAGAAGGGGTAGTGGTTTATGCGAGGACTCCCTATTGAATACTATAGGCATGTAATAGAAAAGATAGGAGCTATAGTAGACGAGCCTAGTACCCTTGTGTTTAAAAGGCTAAAGGAGGCCGTAGAGTTGAGAATAATGGCTGCAGAGAACATTAAGTGAATGGCTATTCTTCTAGAAGAAGATGTCCTAAATGTCTAGCTTATACAAGAGCTACTGCAGCAAGGGAATAAGCTTGACTGCTAAAGGGAAGGAAGACTTCTAGACCCAAGGAAGCATATAACGCTATTAAATTAGGCTATAGTTTAAAGCCTAGTATAAGGATATAGCTTAGCACCAGGATACAAAAACTGGCAAAACAGTACCTGACCTCTGTAAGACTGTCGACCTCTATAAGGCTCTTAATACTCGCAGGATTCTTAATATCCACAAGGTCCCCAATATCCACAAGATTCTACTACCTTTGGACGGCCGTAATAGGACGCATGGGGTTAGTAAGGCATGTAAGGATAAGGCCGGCGGACCTATTTTAGATGCGGAGGAAGTTACCATTTTACTAAGTATAAATATTAAGGCTTAAAGGATCTTATTTAGTAAGGATTTATACATCTGTCTAATAAAGGAAGACTAGTAGCTGGGACACACAACTAACCTAGACCTGTACTTCCGTGGCTTAGCAATAAAGGATGACTAAAGGGTATTAAGGACTGGCTCTATACGTACTAGGGAATAAACCTAGTGTTATGGAACGCGGGCAATGGCTATAAAGCGTATATATTTAGGGAGTCTATAAGACGTTGCGCGATCGATTGTAAGGGTCAAGGGCGTAAAGAGGTGATATACCCTCGCGTAGCTGATATAAGCTGTACGTGAGGTATACGCGAGAGCACGGGGTTCTCCTATGGAGGCCCCTACAGTTAGGTTCCGTGACACTACCCCCCCTCCTATTAAGGCGGAGCTCTGGCGACGCTGTGGTTGCTATATACATGTAGGGGGAAATGCTTGGGGTATCTAGAAGAAGGAATATCGTTATAGGTGTGACGGGCTCGTATAGGTGCTTCTGACTTAAAGCTTATAGGTTGCTACTATGCGAAGGTACTAGGCTATAGAGGGGAAGGAGGCTGTTGGGGACTTAGTAAGGTGCAAGGGTGTCGCTAAGGCGCTAGTAGCAAGCGAGCCAATAGCAATTTTCTATCCCGGGGATAGAAAATCCTAATTGGTTGGCTTCTCCTTAGCGTCTAGAATCTAACCAATTAGACAACTTTAACTGGTGGTTAAAGTTCCTTAATATCTCATTAGAGTAGTTACGTGACGGTAATGTATAACGATTTAGCTGTGACGGCTCCTATAGGGGATTAGGTACGAAATCTCTGCTTAGGCCTGGTTTTTATGGGTTTACATAGTGGAAATTGCTGATTAGATCTTTTATATTTTTAAAATCTTCCTATGGTTGCTATTCTGGCTGATCTATATCAAATCCTGTGTAGGTAGCTTTATAGTAGAGCCGCCGTTCTCTGCCTTTACTAAAGTATTTGGAGTTGATGATTTGTTTAACGGTCCACTCCTTATAGTTCTTGTCTTCGTTCTTATCTCGGATTAGTACTAGTAGGGGTTTAGGCTATATTTGTCCTAGTAGAGGGTTAGGCTGGTGAAGGTATAGTAGCTATGGGTGAAACACGGGCTATATCCCGCGGGTGGCTAAGGTAGGCGGGAGCTCTAGTTTATATATAGCTCCTCTATTAATGACTTGTTTAATCTGGTAGGGGCTAAGGTTCTTGTGATTAAGTGACTTTATAGGTCTCTATATGGAGATATTGTGTGTATCTAACTATACCTAGTCGCTAACACGTATCTTAGGTGGTGGTGTTCTGTGGCGGTTAGTAAAGTAAGCTTGTTTCGCTTAGGCCCAGGCTATCTCTCCTTTATAGTAGTTGAGTAGGTCTTTTATATGGTCTGCATATTAATTGGCAAGTAGCATCTTAAGGCGTTTTCTATATGGCAGTTTCTTATTAATAGGCTCTGGTGGCTCTATACCAGATTATGGGTGATATCCTTTATTTGCGAAGAACGGGGTAAGTCCTATAGTGGCTAAGATGTGGTTGTTTGCTGTAAATTTACCTAGCGGAAGGTGGTCTACCTAGTTGTCCTAACTATAGGCGACTACCTGTCGTAAGTATACCTTTATACTAGCGTTAGCGTTTTCCGGTTGTCCTGCAGTTTTGTGGTAAAAGGATGTAGACATCTTAATAGAGATGCTAAGGCGTTGGCAGATCCGCCTCTATATATTAGAGTCAAATTGCATGCCTTAGTTAGACGTAATAGAGTTAGGTAACCCGTGTAGTTGGTAGACTTCGCGGAGGAAGGTGTCGGCAACGTTGCTTACGGCTATGCCTTTGGTTGGGATGTAGTGGCGTTCTTTTATAAGTCGGTATATTATTATAAGGATGTTCTTATAGGTTCGGCCATGTCGTTTATAAGGCGGTAGGTTGATAACGAAATCTATGGTGATATCTGCCTATCGTTATATAGGTACTGGTAGAGGGTATAGCAGTCCTTGGTACTTTATGTAAAATGCTTTAGTATGTTTATAGCTGTGGTAGGCACTTATAAAGCGTTCGACTAAGTCTATTATTTTAGGCTAGAAGTAGTATCGGCTGAGAAGCTTATAGGTTCCTCCTTTGCCTGGGTAGCCGCTTAATTGGAGGTTGTAGGCCATTTAGATTAGTTGCCGTTGCAGGTCTTCTAAGTTAGGGATAAATAGATGGCCTTTATAATAGAGCCTATTCTCTTTTACTTTTAAGGCTGTTATATTAATCTGGCCTAAGCTTTGGAGGTTAGTAGGCAGTATATAGGTGCTGGTAATCTTTGCGGCAATTAGTTAATGCAGTAATGGGTTAATAGGGGTATTATATACTGTAGTGATAAGTTTATTAATTTTGGGGGGTAACTCTAGTTCTGTGGTATAAAGCTAAGGGGTGGTTGGTTCTGTCTTGGGTAGTATACCTAAGGCTAAGTTTTATACTTTTAGGATTGTTTGTTATTGGAATTAATTATAAGGGTTATCTTCTAACTAAGGAAGGTCTTATAAATGGCGTATTAGGCTATTAGGCTTAGTATCTTGTACTCCTAGCCTATATGCGATTTTAAAGTTAAAACTAAAGAGGAACTTGTTCCAACGTACTTAGCGTTAGTTTAGTTATTTTGTAGTTATAAAGTACTTAAGGTTGCGATGATCCGTAAGGACCTTAGTTGGCTGGTTAGGTTCTGCTAAGGAGAGTTCTGGTTAGAATTCCTTAAATGCTTATATAATTGCGAGGAGTTCCTTATTATAGATTTTATAGTTATATTCTTATGGTATAAGCTTAGACGAGTAGAATGCGACTAGGTAGAGGAGACCGTTGTCACCTATCTAGGAGAGGACGCCCGCGTTAACGTAGTCTAAGGAGTTAGTCTTGAGGTAGAGTTGTTGTCCTAGTATAAAGTAAGCTAGGATAGGTGCTTTGGTAAATGCATCTTTTAGGTCTTGGAACGCCTTTTTGCATTTAGGCGTCCAGATAAAACGTAGATATGTTTTTCTTCCTTTTACAGAAAGGCCCTTTATTTGTATTATTGCTATAAGTAATGCTATAACACCTAAAAAGTTGTATATAAATTTCTAATAGAAGTTGGCGAAACTGAGAAAGGCTTATATATCCTTAATATAGGTAGGGGTTTGCTATCTAGTAATTATATATACTTTTTTGGGGTCCATATGGACACCCTTAGTAGTAATAATTAGTTTAAGGTATTTTACTTTTGTGACTAAGAATTCGCACTTCTTTAAATTAATATAAAGTCCTGCGTCTCTAAGGCGCTGTAGGACCTTTTAAACGTGCTTAGTATGCTTAAAAGGGTTGTTGCTATAAATAAGTATATTATCCAGGTATGCGGAGCAGAAGTTGTTAAGGTAATCCCATAAGGCATTATTAATGTAGCTTTAGAAGCTGCCTAGGCTGTTATATACGTTAAAAGGCATGACGGTGTATTTAAATTGGCCGAAGCGCGATGTAAATACGGTTTTCTATTTGTTACCTTCCTGTATTTAGAGGCAGTTAAAGGCGGCGATGATATTGAGTTTAGTATAGATTTTGGCTTAGCTAAGCCGTTTAAGGGTCTCGCGTATAAGTGGTATAGGGTATTGGTTCTTAATTGTAATAGTATTAAGTCCTTTATAGTTAATGTAGAATTAAATGCCTCCTCCTGGCTTTTTAGTAAGGAGGATAGGGGCGGCTGCTAGGGATATACTGGGATAAATAAACCCTTTATTAAGGTGCTTGTTAATATACTTTTTAACAACTAGGAGTTTGTCTTTTAATATTAGGTAGGGTCTCTTATAGGGCAGCATTTTTCCTTGTTTAATATTAATGGCATAGTTATTAGGTTAATGTGGGGGGAGTATATCTGCGCTCTTTTATAAGTATATGTTAATAAAGTTATGGTATCTCTTGGGGAGGAGCTTGCGGAGTTCCTTATTAGTAAGTCCTTTTTTGAGCTTTATAAACTTCTTAAAGTCTAAGGGTAAAAGTCCGTAAAGTTCTACGGGGGTATTATTTTCTGGGAGGTTAACTATGTCTATCCTATTACTATAGAGGATATGGTCCTAATCTTTATTAAGCTTATATAGTCGTAATTGGGAGGCTGTGGTAACGGTCCAGCCTTTCCTACGTGCTATGCGGTAGAAGGCTGCGGCGCTTACGTAGTGGCAGTTAGTTGTGGGTGGGGTAATAAGGGTTTCCCTGGGTTAATATCCTGGGGAGTAGATAGAGGCGGCTAGGCCGTGCCCTAGGCAAGTCTCTCTGCAGTATTTAGAGTTAAAGGTTACTTCTCTCTTTTACTAGTTAATGGTGGGGTTGTGTTGTTTAAGCTAGTTTATTTTAAGGATAATAGGGTAGTTTATAAGTGGTGTAATATAGGCCTAGAGCTCCTCCTAGTGTCCATTTATGTTTAGGTAGAGTTGTGCCATATAGGTAATCTTTTATGTAGTACAACTACTGTCAGCAAGTTGTAGGGCGCGGGCTTTGGTAAGGGGTAAGGTAGGTAGGTTATAAGTGCGTATAAATTGGGTATTTATAAATTTATTAGTAGCTCTGTAGTTAATTATAGAACGGGTTTTATATTGTTTTTTAGCAGTAGTTCCCTCTATAGGTAAGACTATTTGCTTCTATCCTTTTATTCTTACTGAGCTATCTATTAAGCAAGCCGATATGTAGATCCCTCTATTGTTAGAGTGTCCTAACCTGCGACTTAGGGCTGGGACTTTGTGTTTTCCGCTTCCGCGTTTAATTCTACTACTATTGCTATATCTTCGTCTTGTGCGGTAGCGGCGCGTAGCGACGTATTTAGTGTCCAGGGTATAGGGTTAGGTGTTTAATAGTAGCTGCTAAACCTAGCTATTGGGCAGTTTGGGCTATAGCTATAACAGCCTTCTTAACGGCATCTATAGCAACGCCTTAGCTTTTAGAGTAGCTCGCGCTCTCTGTCTAGTAGCTTCTTTAGGAAGGCTGGTATGGAGAGGTTGATATTAGGACCAGTGGTATTGCTTAGGGTAGTAGGCGTTGGTGGTTTAGTAGGTCTGGAGGGCTTCTATAGGGAGGTCTTCGGGCGGGGGTTTATAGTAGTGATCTAGTTTAGCTGTCGTTCAATCTTCTATAGGGCTGCTACTATATCGTAAACGTTATTATAGTTGTGGCTGGCGGCTGCGTAACTAAGGTAATAAGTGACTTTTTTAAGGAGATCTTCCTGGTCTTCAGCATTATCTTAGGCGAGAACTCCGGTGTATTCCTGGAATTTAATATAGAACTTGTTGAATAATTTAGTAGGACTTATCTTTAGGGCGCGTAGTTTAGCTTGACTAGTGGCCACTAGGTTATAGTCGCGGTATATTTAGTTAAGGTTATTAAGGACTTTTTAGTGGGACTGCTACTTCTAGGGACTGCTAGTCTCCTATTAAGCAAAAAGCCTATTAAACGGGATGCCCTTTGTTTGTCCAATAATATAGCCAATCTTAGTATCTTCTGTAGGGAAAAGGTAGGTACTCTGGGCCAGTTTTTTACGGGTTTGTATCTTCTAGTAGCTATATTCCTTGCGGTCACCCTTAAAGATTAGGGGATTAGGGTAGCGTGTATTAAACCCTATAGTGGTAGTTTAGGTTCGATTGTTGTGGCTTTTATTATTGCCGCTACTGTAGTAGGGGTTCCCGTTAGGTGAAGCTGCTTAGCGCTAACCTTCCGTTAAGCGTTGAGTAGGTGAGGTTGCCGGGGGCGTAGAGACTTAGGTGGCGTTATATGCAGTAGAGAGGTATCTGGTATTGTTATAAATGTACTTATTAAGCTAAGATTATAGGTATTTAATTGTACCCTCTCTCTTGGTAACCGTAGTAATAAGTGTAATCTTGGCCTTCTTTAATTGTTAGACGTCGTGTTTAGATGCGCGGAGGTTGTCTTTAATCTCTTAGCGTGTGTTGTTAGCGAGCGCCTTATAAGCTTATAGGTCTTGGATGATATTATAATCTTAGGCAGCACGCATCTTAGCTTATATAAGCTTTAGATGGTAGTTCTATAGAAGGTGGTAGTATTTGTCAGGTTTTTATGCTACTATTTTTATAAATATCTTGGCGTCTCGTATCTTAATCTTAATAGGTGGTAGCCCTTTGGCTTGTTTATCCATAGTTGTGTAGTTAATAAAGGATAAGATATTATTAATGTCCCCCTTATAGTCGTTATAGTCTTTTAAGCCACTAGGCTTCCCTTTAGGGGTTAAGGCTAGGGTTAACGAATTAAATCCTCCTAGGACTGATTGGTGTTGTGGTTTTAATATAGGTATTAGGTTATTCTTTAAGTTTAATATAGTGGCTAGTAAGAAATTTCGTCTTACTATCGTTAATTCTTTAGGAGTATAAAGTAAGGTAACTTGTGGACACGCTGCTTCTGGCAGCGTCTACGGTATCATAGAGACGTAGAATTGGTCGTAGGCTGAGCGTCGGTGAAGAAAAAGGCGTAACGTAATGTCACGGAACGCGGGCAATGGCTACAAAGCGTATGTATTCGGGGAGTCTACAAGACGTTGCGCGATCGATCGTAAGGGTCGAGGGCGTAAGGAGGTGATATACCCTCGCGTAGCTGACATAAGCTGTACGCGAGGTGTACGCGAGAGCACGGGGTTCTCCTATGGAGGCCCCTGCGGTCGGGTTCCGTGACACCTAGATAGGCTAAAGGAAGAACAAACACAGCAATAGGCCCCTATAGGATAAACGGATTTTACTGCTTTCTATAACAGAGTAGTACTTAAGAGCAGTAACGAAATATATATAAACTGGGAGGACTACTATTAAGTACGGCCTACAGACTTAGTAACGCCTAGCTAGCAACGTCCGCAGACTCGCCTAACCCTTAGAGACAGCAGTATAGCTAGGATAGCCGCTCTGCCATAAGAGAAGAATATATAACCAGGAGAATACATCTAGATTATGTTACGGCCTGTAGATAAGATAGTAGAGGCTAGAAAGAAGAATAAATCTTCTAATCCTTAGAGATGGTCTTAGAGATGGACGCTTAACTAGGTTAGCCATTAACAGCAGGCTCCGCAGCAGGCTCTATAGTAGGTGTAGGATGTTTAACTAGGGGACAGTCAAGTTCTAAGGTAGGGGAGGGGATGTAGGTAACGACCGTATAAAAGATTTCTATTTTATCTGCTTAATTACTGTATTTCCTAAAGCTCCTTTTATATTTACTTTCTTAACTGTGACGCGTTGTTAAACGCGTTAACCTACTACAAAAGATATTAGTTTAGCTTACCGCCTATTAACAAACTAATAGCAATTTTCTATCCCGGGGACAGAAAATCCTGATTAGTCTATTTAGTAATAGAGCTAGCAGAACTCTATACCGCCCCTAGAATTTAAATACGCCAGCTGCATAATAAGAACGGCATAAAGAGCCTTAGTTAATTACACGGATGCAAAGCTAATTATATAATACAGAGCTAGACGTAGAGCCTTAATCAAACAACTGCATAGAAGCCTTAGTTAATTAAATAACTATATAGAAGCCACAGTTAATTAGAGAGTTAAATTAAGCTAGAGTCTTAATATTAGCACATTACCGTTACTAAATTAAGTCAGTTAAATATCGTTAAATTAGAGCCTTTAACCGGGCCGACCTTATTCCTTATTTAAACGACGACTAATTGCAGCATAACTATCACTGCTATCCGAATTTAGTACTGCGCTAGCTACACAATAAGAACAGACACTACGGCAAGGAAGGGATCTGTACAAAAGCAATAACACAATATTAGTAATTAAGTACCGCGGAAACGGCAAAGCAGTATATAAAGAGGCAGTAACAAAGATGCTCTGCAAGAGATTATATATAGGACGCAGCTAACTATAATAAGCCTAAACCATTCTTATACAACCAAAGATAGGACCAAGCCGTATTAGGATAAACTAGTGAAGGATCTTATTAAGGATTATAAGGAGAACAGGATTTAGATATACAGGAGCCAGCGCTTTTCCTTAAGAGGTTGTCTTAACAAAGGACTGCATTGTGGATATAAGGGCAAGAAATATACAATAGAGGTAGTTATAACAACCAAGAAGCTAATACCGGATAATATTAAGGACGACTTAGGTAAAACGTAGAGCCAGCAGGACAGTAATTAAGAGACTAAAAGCAGAAGACAATCCTAAGAAGGCTCTTAAGCTAGAAGAAGATTAAGGATATACAAGCGTACTACTAACAGCTAGGGTAAAGAAGCAGTTGTAAAAGCCTAAGGATACGCCAAAGAAGCTAAAAGCAAAGACGGTTCTAAAAGGAAAGAAAGCAGCTATTAAGGACGTCTTATAGGGGCACTAGGCCTGTGGTAATGGTTTAGAGGAAGCTACCATTAGTGCTTATAAAGGAGGAAGTCTTAGAATAGGTCTCTAGATTGGATATCTAGTGGACACTAAAAGCCTTAATTAACTACAAATGCAGAGCTTTAACTAAACGGCTACACAGCCAGAGTCTTAATTAACTGTCCACAGGTACAGAGCCTACGGATATAGAGCCTTAATAGAACGTCAACGGATTTAAAAGCTTTAATTAAGCATACAATAATGTAGAGCCCAAGTTGTATATATAATAGAAGACGCCTTAAGTTAAGCTAGGGCCTTATTAAATCTTAATTAGTTAAACGCCGTCTTCGCATTTAAGTTAGGACAATTAGAGCTTTTAACCGGGCTGACTTTCTACCTTAATTAAAC